>OLSO01000012.1_pt1 | contig 243306 bp, 220 predicted proteins | sample 1672441 | NCBI WGS metagenome assembly OLSO01 (sample SAMEA3136686, study PRJEB25190) | human gut metagenome | biome: human gut; feature: human-associated habitat; material: faeces | place: Austria | collected 2013 | reverse complement strand
ACTTGAGGCCGAACGGAATGGCCATATCCGGCGAGGCGGCGGTGGTCTGCGGGTTGGTGATCACGTCGACCTTTTTGTCGGCCGCGGCGTCGATTTTCGCCTGGCGGTCGGCCAGCGCTTTATCAACGGCTTTGGCGACGATGGCGTCGATCTGTTCCTGAGTAAATTCTTGCGCCATTACAGAGGTAAGCGGAAAAAACGCGGCGATAACCGCCATGGTTAATGGAAGCTTTTTTATCATTGTCATGAGTTTCTCAATATAGGTTAATTTTATTCAGACAATAACCAGCCTATTCTGAGCTGACAGAATATATCGCTATCATCAGAACAAGTTATTTTTTATTTTGTACGGTCACAGAGGCATTACACAATTATCGCTACCTTCCCTCCTTCGCTGATATTAAACAGGTGGTCTTTCGCCACTGACAAAAAACACAGCACGAACCAATAAACGCTATTTTTCGGCTGCAGGCAGACGGCGTAATACATGCCCCCGCAGGGGCATGTCAGCAAAATTTAACCAAAGATATAGGTATTGACGAGATTTTCGAGTAATTCCTGACGCCCGCTCTGATGCTGCGGATTCAGATTATGCTGCTCAGCGTATCGGGCAATATTATCCAGCGACATCTGCCCGGTCATAATTTTCTGCCCCAGCTCGCCCTGCCAGCCGGCATAGCGTTTTGCCAGACCCTGATCGAGCTTGCCATCCTCAATCATGCGCGCGGCCAGCTTAAGGGACAGTGCCATCACGTCCATGGCGCCAATATGGCCATAGAACATGTCGTATTTGTCGGTGCTCTGCCGACGAACTTTGGCGTCAAAGTTCAGGCCGCCGGTGGTGAATCCCCCGGCTTTGAGGATCTCGTACATCACCAGGGTATTTTCTTCCACGCTGTTCGGGAACTGGTCCGTATCCCAGCCGAGCTGCGCATCGCCGCGGTTGGCATCAACGGAGCCAAAGATCCCCAGCGCGATGGCGCTGGCGATTTCATGGTGGAAAGAGTGCCCCGCCAGAGTGGCGTGGTTGGCTTCAATGTTCACCTTGATCTCATTTTCCAGACCAAACTGCTTCAGGAAGCCATACACCGTCGCGACATCGTAATCGTACTGATGCTTGGTGGGCTCCTGCGGTTTCGGCTCGATAAGCAGCGTGCCGCCAAAGCCAATCTTATGCTTATGCTCCACCACCATCTGCAGGAAGCGGCCAATCTGCTCACGCTCCTGGCGCAGGTCGGTATTCAGCAGGGACTCGTAACCTTCGCGGCCGCCCCACAGCACATAGTTTTCGCCGCCGAGCTGGTGAGTGGCGTTCATGGCGGTCACCACCTGCGTGGCCGCCCAGGCAAACACCTCCGGATCGGGGTTGGTCGCCGCCCCGGCGCCGTAGCGCGGGTGGGTAAAGCAGTTGGCGGTGCCCCACAGCAGTTTCACGCCGGTTTGCTGCTGTTTTTCCGCCAGCACTTCGGTCATCACGGCGAAATTGTGCAGATATTCTTTCAGCGACGCACCTTCTGGCGAGACGTCGACATCGTGGAAGCAGTAATACGGCACATTGAGCTTGTAGAAAAATTCAAACGCCACGTCCGCTTTGCGTTTGGCCATTTCCAGCGCATCGCCCGCGGCCTGCCAGGGACGCTCAAACGAGCCGGCGCCAAACATATCCGCGCCATTCCAGCAGAAGTTATGCCAATAACAGGCGGCAAAACGCAGATGGTCTGCCATGCGTTTTCCCAGCACGATTTCATCCGGATTATAGTGGCGAAACGCCAGCGGATTATCGGTTTTGGGTCCGGCAAAGCGAACGCGATCAACCTGGTCGAAATAGGTTTGCATGATGAACTCCGAAATTGAGAAACAGGAAAATTAACAACTGTGACACATCGTGTATTCTCATCGTCGGTTGCTCAATTACGTTATTTCACTCGGCGATTGAGAAAATGCTCAAATGTGAGCCATCTCGCAAATAAAACTATTTTAAATATCTCGCTTCGCGCGCGTATAGCGTACACTTCCTGGGGAATTCAGGTATCCATACCAAATTAAAATGCCGGTTTTGTCACAATGCCTGCCTGACAAAAAATTAGCGGCGGATAACGGTTCAACGCAGGCGATACAGGCCTTTGCTTCGAGGATCACAGAAGTAAAAAAACATAATTACGTAATTTAAAAACGTAATAGATTCTTCCAGGTCAACTGTGTCAGAAAGTGTTTCACCTACACAAAACAAACCGGAGTCTGCTTAGAATGAGTAAAAACATAATGCACAGTCGGCATGATGAATATCATAAATTAACCCGTGGAGAACGAATTGGTTATGGCATGGGCGACTTTGCGCAAAACCTGGTTTTCGGCACAATTGGGGGTTTTCTGGCTTTGCATATGCTGACGGTAAATACCATCAGCACGGCAACGGCAGGCTTTATTTTTCTTTTTGTCCGCATCATTAATGTGTTTTGGGATCCGATGGTCGGAACCTACGTGGATAAACGAACCTCGAAGGCGGGGAAATATCGTCCGTGGCTGTTACGAGCCGGCGTGCCGCTGGTGATCCTGTCGGCATTACTGTTCGCGCCGATCCCTGGCGTTAAAGGTTCGGTGGCTTTCGCCTTTATTATTTATCTGGCGCTGGACTTAGTTTATTCCTTAGTCAATATTCCCTATGGCTCGCTGAATGCGTCGCTGACCCGCGACCCGGAATCGATCGATAAACTGACCAGTACCCGCATGATGCTGGCCAACAGCGCCAACCTGCTGGTCTATACCCTGTTCCCGATGTTTGTGCAGATGGCGGCGCCGAAAGATCGCAGCCTGAAAGACACCGGCTTTTTTGGCCTTGAGCTGAATCTGGGCAACTATACCGATCCGTCGGCGAACTACGCCTGGTTTGGCGTGTACGCCATCTATATGATCATCGGCGCGGTGGCCCTGTTTATTTGTTATAAATTCACCAAAGAACGCGTTGTCGCGACCGCCGAGCAGACCGCCAACGTCAAAACCACTGACCTTTTCCACGAACTCAGACATAACCGCCCGCTGGTTATTCTCGGCATGTTCTTTATGCTGGCCTTTACCTTCATGTTCTTCATGAACACCGTTAACGGCTTCTTCAACCAGTTCGTCGTCGGCCATTCCGAATGGATGGGCGCCGTGGGTCTCGTCGCGTCTATTCCCGGTATCGCCTTCCCGGTGTTCTGGCCGAAACTGAAAAAAATCTTTGGTAAAAAAGGCTTCTTCCATCTGTTCCTCGCCATGTTCATCGTCGGCGAACTGCTGACCTACGTCTGGTCACGCGAAGGGATGCACGACGCCCTGTGGCTGGCCTACATCGCCACCTTTATTAAACAGTGGGGCTTAACTTCCGCCACCGGCTTTATGTGGGCGCTGGTACCGGAAGTCATCGCGTACGGCGAATTAAAATCTGGCAAACGCAATGCCGCCATTATCAATGCCATTATGGGACTCTTCTTCAAGATCGGCTTCACCATCGGCGGCGCTATCCCGCTGTGGCTGCTGGCGGTGTATGGATTTAATGAAAGCGGCGCCGTGCAGAGCGCCAGCGCCATCGACGGGATCATTATGACCGCGGTGTGGATCCCGATCGCGCTGGCCGCTATTTCGATGGTGATTATCCAGGTTTATCCGATCTCCGATAAACATGTTACCGACATTAACCGTCAGCTGGATGAGATCCGCGTGTAGTTAAAAAAATTATAAATCAGACCGATTCGTCACTTTCCATTTTAAAAGGTGTAATGAAATGTCACTTATTCAAAACCCGATATTACGCGGCTTTAATGCCGACCCCAGTATTATTCGCGTCGAGGATACGTACTATATTGCCAACTCGACGTTTGAGTGGTTCCCGGGCGTGCGTTTACATGAGTCGAAAGACCTGAAAAACTGGAACCTGCTGCCTTCGCCGCTCTCCACCACCACCCTGCTGGACATGAAGGGCAACCCCTCCTCCGGCGGCATTTGGGCGCCAGCGCTCTCCTGGGCCGACGGACAATTCTGGTTGGTGTATACCGATGTGAAGGTCACCGAAGGCGCCTTTAAAGACATGACCAACTATCTGACCACCGCGAAGGATATTCGGGGCCCGTGGAGCGACCCGATCAAGCTGAACGGCGTCGGGTTTGACGCCTCGCTGTTCCATGACGACGATGGCCGGAAATATATCGTCCAGCAAACCTGGGATCACCGGGAGTACCATCATCCCTTCGATGGCATTACCTTAACGGAGCTGGATACCAACACGCTGAAGTTAATGCCGGAAACCGCGCGCACCATCTACCGCGGCACCGCCGTGGCGCTGGTCGAGGGGCCGCACCTCTATAAACTGAACGGCTACTACTATCTGTTTGCCGCCCAGGGCGGCACCGTGTTTACCCACCAGGAGGTGGTGGCGCGGTCGAAAACCCTCGAGGCCGACAGCTTCGAAACCGAGCCGGGCGACGTGTTCTTAACCAACGTCGATACCCCGGACAGCTACATCCAGAAACAGGGCCATGGCGCGCTGGTCTCCACTCCGGAAGGCGAATGGTATTACGCCTCGCTCTGCGCCCGGCCGTGGAATCGCCCGGGGGAATCCATCTACGACCCGCGCGGCTGGTCAACCCTCGGCCGGGAAACCTCGATCCAGAAAGTGTACTGGGACGACGAGGGCTGGCCGCGTATTGAAGGCGGTCACGGCGGGAAAACCTTCGTCGAAGGACCGAAAGACGCCATCTTCACCGAAAGCGCCAGCGATAATAGCCAGCAGGATGACTTTACCTCGCCAGCGCTCGACCCGAACTGGAATACCCTGCGAGTGCCGTTTACGGCCAAAATGGGCACCACCGGCGACGGCAAATTAACCTTAATCGGCCAGGGTTCGTTAGCCAATACGCATGACCTGTCGCTGATTGCCCGCCGCTGGCAGGCCTTCTATTTTGACGCCGCGGTGAAGGTGAAATTCGAACCCTTCAGCTACCAGCAGATGGCCGGATTAACAAACTACTATAACGACCGCCACTGGAGCTTCGTCTTCCTGACCTGGAATGAAATTAACGGCAAGGTCATCGAAGTCGGCGAAAATAACCGCGGAAAATACACGTCGTACCTGAAAGATAACGCCATCAAGGTGCCGGACGGCGTGGAATACGTCTGGTTCCGGACCAAGGTCCGCAAGCAGACCTACAGCTATGAATACAGCTTCGATGGCGTGTCGTTCACCGAGATCCCGGTCCAGCTGGATGCCGCGGTGCTGTCCGATGACTATGTGTTGCAGAGCTACGGCGGGTTCTTTACCGGGGCGTTCGTCGGCCTGGCGGCGGTAGACTACGCCGGGTACGGCACCCAGGCTGAGTTTTATCAGTTCGAGTATCAGGAGCTGGGCGATAGGTTAGCGGCCGATGGGAGCTATAGCTGGGAGGCTGGCGAGACGCGGGATAAGTAAGAGACACATATCAGTGTCAGCGTTTATAGCAACAGTACCTGTACGGTAACAGTGACGTTTAATCTGTCCAGGCAGGGTTATTAGCGCGGCATAGTCAATGACAAAAAAGGGGCATAACTTGCCCCTTTTATCTATCACGCTCTCACGTTCCAGTCGTCCGAATACTGGACATTGCCATCAACATAGCGCCAGGTAATTTTGTCATACATAAGGGAAACTGATTCCATGTGGTTGATTTGCGAGTTCCCTGTCATTTTAGCGTTCGGCATTCCCGGGTTAATGCCTGTTACTTTCACTCCCTCGATCAGCATGATGAAGTAGCATTCTTCCTGCCCTGCGTGGTTGATACGATACCAGCGGATCTCCGCGCTTTTAAGCGTTTGCCCCGTCGCGACAGCTTTATAGAGATACGGGCTGGAGCTATCAAACTCCTTTTCAATCATCATCGGTGAATGAGAGCGCTTACCCGTTATCTTCCCATTGGCGCTATCTACCGGAATATTCAGGCCGTGGCTAAAACCAACAATCTCTATGCTTCCCTCACGATCCTGAACATCTACCGACCCTTTAATTTCTGCACCGCCATCGTCTTTAAGCCACATGTATGCCGGAATGGGCATTTTACTAACTCCTTGTAGTTATGATTTTCTTCGTGATAAACCAATAGCAAACAATTGTTAAAAGCAACTGAAAGCTCACAATCGCTACTATCGTAAAATTTGAATATTTTTGCTGAGGGATTACGGACTGATAAGGTAGCAAGCGAAACAGCACCCAGAATAAGAAGGTAAAGCCGAATACTTTAGCAAATCGCCGCAACGTGGAATGGCCCAATGTTTTGAGGATATCAGTAAACCTAAATTTATGTATCACAGCACTATATATCGTGATTATGGCACTCATCGCAGGTATGCTGATAAATGTATTAATCAGTATACTAATATAGGTGCTCAGAGATTGCCAAACCTCTAAATCAGGCTCCCCCAAAATGAAATGAGTAACCTTGTCAGCGCTCTGATAAGTAAAACTACCCGTAATAGAGTCAACTAATCCATCATACGGAACAACTCTCGCAACAATCATCATCACCACAGCGAGCAACGCTATCTTAATAAGTAAATTAAAAACATGGCTGGCCATTGGCAATCACCTCAATCGAGCCGTATGCCTTCAGTTTTCTTATGCAGGGAACATCTATTTGCTGCGTCCTGAGAAGTGCATTACGTAACATGGCGAAATCTGAATCATGCGGAAGAGTGATGCACCCCTCTGATAAAGTGCCAGGATGAAGTCGAAAGTTGCCTCGCTTAACCCCCTCAACCCATGTGTAATCGTCGATTCCCCTGTCATCCCGCCACAGGGCAAACCATTCGCTATGCCTGAATGAAGCGCCCTTAACTACATTGTTATAGATATCTCGCACCCCTGCATTGACCTGCGATCTGAGCCCCCCTTCCGGACGGTCAACAATCCAGTATTTTCCCGCTGGTACCGGCCCCTCTTTAGGTATCATTGCGCAGGCACCACGGTTACGGTAAGCACCATTCCCGGAAAACGCCAGGAAGGTACCAACGCCGGGGAATGATAATGGAGAATAATACATGTCGTTAATGACAAATTTACCATGCAGAGCCATAAACTACCCACGCCATTTAATAATTTATGGATATAATACCGGTTGTGTAGCAAACTAAGCAAATTAGCCAACTTATTTTCAGAATATATAAATACCATTACTGTTTCAACTAAAAGCTATGCGTAGTTTTAGCGACAGCGGCTGGGTTTTATCATAAGATGAAATCTGTATGATGCATCATTTTGTTCAAAATATCAGGCATCATTTGCAGGTTTTCATTCACAGAACAAAACTATTACTGCCGGTATAAAGAGTTTTCCTGCTTGCAGCCAAAAGCGAAACGGATAGAATAGCATACACCGCACCACAATAAACACTAGCTTGCCAGGAGTTCTGTTTCAAACCTAGAAAGGCACTGTCATTATAAAAACCACATGATATTTCAACAGGAAAATATGAAGACACAAACGAGCATAGATTACAAATTTCTCACTGATATTCAGCATGATAACTTGGGAATATTGATAGAATAAAACTTCACCCTCGCCTTATTATCTTGAACAGTTTTATCGTCGCTATGTAAAGCACCCCAGAAAGTGAAAGCACTGTCATTAGAGTGATATAAAAGAAAGTATCATACATTGTATCGGCGTTCACACCGTCGAAAATTAAATTATTTATTCTCCTTGCCACCTCATAGCTCAAATAATACTCTGGCCGCGGTATCACTCTCGCAAGGATAACGAACAGAAGAAGAAAGTATATAAATTTAATTATTTTATGGATAAGAGTTATTATAGCCATTAACATTGCCTTTCATCTAATTATTCGTGATCATAAACTCATTTAGAAAACCTGACGCATAGTTTTACATAACAGAGTGAGATGGAAGCACGTGAAATATGAAAAATAGTTTCCACACAACCCTTTAACAAATGGACATTTGCTAACTAAAATTACTGCGCCTAATATTTCACATTCATAACGTAATTTCTGCCATAATTATTAAACACCTTTACAAAGAAAATAACCACATAAAACAATCAAAACTTATTTACTTAGAGATCAGATAGTTGGCCATCTATTGAAAAAGGCATTCCCTCCACCGTAGCCAGTAGTCTGGCATCTTCATGGGGCAGGGAATTTTCCAATGTTGTACCAAACGCCACTTCAACCTTAATATATATGCTTGACGCCAATATATTATTTAGACAAGTCGTCATGTTGCATTTGTAAGATCTTATTTAGTAATTTACACTCTCCTGGTCGTGGTATCATTGCTGTAAAAGCGATAAAAAACAGAAACATAATCACAGCAACGAAATACAATATTAAATGTCCCCAAACAGGGATTTGCTCATGTCTGTAGATAGACAATATCAACGACAAAATAGAAAGTGATAGAAACTGCAACGAAAACAAGACATGAACGGCATTAAAAAACCAAAAAGAGAATCCTTTATTAAAAATAAGAACCCCATCTTTAACAGATAAAAATGCATTGAATTTTTTAAAGAAACCAGAGGCTATAAGACCTTTATTCTTTACTAATAGTCTTAAGATGATTTTTTGACTGGGTACATCAGCAATTCCTGTCAAGCGATAACAGGATATTCTCTCGATATCTTCTTTTAAGCAGATAGTTAATTCATCAGATAGATCATGGCTATCCAAAAGGCGCTGTAACTCATTTAACTTTGAGTTTCTGACTTCATTAACAAACTCGATTACCCCTCTGATTCTCAAGATGATAAGAGCCAAAGGTCCTGCGATGAAAAGAAAAAGAATAACCTGCGTAATACTTAATGCCCCGCTTGACACTGCAGCGACGATCCACCCGTTCACTATGTCTAAGATTTTATCCATAATCTTTCCCTATTAATAAAACCATTATATTCCTTATCCCAAAATGCTATGCTAGCTTAGAACAAATTTTCTTTCTATATTTTATGCTAAAAAAATTAAGATGCCGTGATGTTATCAACTGATGGTTATGTTAAATCATGATTGTATTCACGGTGCGAGTTAACGATGTTTCTCTGCACGTATTCATATAAAAAGCATTAATGAATATTAGGAACTCGTCCCGAATCTTTCCGGTAAGCCCAAAAATAGGTTGTTAGCTGTTTTTACCAAGTCAGGAAATATCTGACATGTCCCATTGATTAACACAATATGATGGTAGGTTTGTTTTGATCTGAACCTTCAATATACCCCCATGGAATGCACTTTTTCGACGAACAGATCATCAGCATTTGCTGTAAGGCCGATGAACAGATTCTGCCCTGGAGATAAGATGTTGGTCTACTATTTCTTATCACCCTACTTGATGTCTGGCACAGCAGCGTTGCTGCATGGAAGCTTTGAAGTGAAGCGGCTTAGGTCTCTTGAACAATACAAAAAATGCTAGCCGAAGCTACTGTGGATAAAAAGAAGCTTCAGATAAATCTGAACCGAAGGTTCTGACGGCAAAGCTGATGCACAAAGCCCTGGAAATGATACGTGAGACAGAGATCCTATGTCATTTATAAAGGCTGGGCACCGATACATAGAGACGTTCAGATATCTTAGCGATGGAACAGCCCACACATTTTCTCAGTTTGGAAGCTTCTTCCTTAAATTCAGATGTCAATCGCGGTGTGCGCACACGCTCAAAACTATCTTGAAGGCTCTTCTAAGGGCGCAGGGTTTGTCCTGTCAGCTCAATCGTAGTTTTGCGGTCGGTAGTTTGGGAACTAAGGTTACGAATGCGAGGATGTATATGCCATCCTGTAAATAAGATGACGAAAGGCCTATAGAGTTCAAGGATTAGCTCGTATAAAATAGGTCAATTCTTACTTTAGAGAACATGAAGTTATGAGCGCAATCACATTACGTCAAGCGTTGGGTGTACTTGCGAAGTCATCTTCGTTTTCCGTAACTACGGAGACTCATCGGCAAAGGGATGTTTTCGATGAGCTAAAAGAACAACTCTTTGTAAAACAAGAGATTGAAGAAGATTTACAGCGTTACTTGGATACCGCTACTCCCGGTGAGATCATTTTTCTATGCGGAAGCAGCGGAGATGGGAAATCAGAAATTTTAACACGCTGTAAGTCAGATCCACGATATCAGCAGAAGTTTAGTTTCCATCTGGATGCGACACACAGTTTTGCGCCTCAGCAATCGGCTATCGATGCACTGGATGAATTGTTTGAAAATCATCACCCAGAATCATACCCGCTACTCATCGGTATCAACACCGGGATGCTCGCCAACTTTGCCAGAGAAGGTTCTGAGTCCCATATAGCTATTCGCGCTGCTATTGACTCATTCTTGTCAGCTCAACAGGCAGGCCACCGTCCTTACCGCAATGAACATTGTACATTCTTTGATTTCGAACATTATCCAAAGTTCGAGTTTGATGAAGAGCAGGAATACTCCCCTTTTATAAAAAAATTAATGAATCACTTAACGGGGAATGACGATAAAAACCTGTTTTACACAATTTATCAACGTGATGAATCAATAGGACATGATTTAAAAACCGTTGCTAACTTTAAACTACTGTGCATGCCCGGTGTTCAGCATGTTTTAATAACACAGCTATTTAAAGCCCGATTAATAAAAGATCAATTTGTTACCACAAGAACCTTATTGGATTTTTTACATCACCTGCTGACAGGACCTTGGTACCTGTTTGATAATCTGTTTAATGGTGCAGAAAATGATCTAATCAAAAAGGTTTCTGATTTTGATCCTGCCAGATTGCATACATATGAGATTGATCAATTTATTTTGCGCTATGAGCTTGGATTAGTTGATCCCGAACTAGATGATTTCCTGAGTACACTTGCGAAATTACATCTTACGTTTGATCGTCAATGTGTTAAGCCTGGTGACGCAGCTTCCTTAATTAGACTTTTCTGGCTACTACAACATGAATCTTTAGGAAATAACTATCACAAAAGATTCTCTGTATTCTTTAAAGAAGCTCTCTTTGAGCGTTATTCAGAGATTTGGCATCTTCATAAAAACTATACCGCAGATCCGGAACAAAAAAGAACACTAAATCGCTTTTACTCTTTCGAGCTTATCGCTGGTATTCAGCGTTACGCAAACCGTAAAGCACCTGAACTGAGTACCCAAAAAGAAGAGTTCTTTTTAGGCGAATTTGGTGGGATTAAAATCACAGCACCTGTTGCGCTGAAACCGGACTGGGATTCCATTCTCAAGAAAAATACAGCCCATACAACTTGTTTCGATATCTATTTAAAAGTAGGACAAGATCCGCTGGATCCGATTCGGATCGGTCTTAATTTATTTGAGCTATTGAGCAAACTGAATAATGGCTATCGCCCTAATAAATATGATAAAAGTGCGATTGTCTTACTGGATGAGATCGTTGAGCTAATCGCAGAAAAGGCAAAATCTAGCAGCGAAATCAAGTTTTATGACGGTGTAGCACGAGTTTATAGTGCAAGAGCGGACGATGACATGATTACTATCAGCGGCATGGAGGGATAACATAATGTATCCCATTGCAACAAATTTAAAAGTTGGTAATAACCAGCTGGATAGCTACCTTCCAATACGTAATAAGAATAACAATATTGACTGGCAAATCGTCACAGGTTTAGTACTGAGCTATGCCGTGAAATATAAAATCGATACTTACAGTCTCGAGCAGTTTCGCGAGGATTGCAGAACTCATCTGCAAATATTGATCGATGAACCAGAATTCTTGTCCGTGCTGGAACGGATGTATTTTTCCAGTCAGGATATTTTTCATGTCTCCCCCCTGTTTTTGCTGTTCCACGCTCAGTTTGATGGTGAAAAAATAAGCACAGGTTCTACAGCCGATAAACGCCTTGGAACTCTGTTTGCCAATCTGATGCGAGGTTTTAGACTTAATAATCCTATACAAGATAAGTTAAATTTTATTGAAAAAGAGATGCTGAATAAGCTCAATAAGAAATTAATCCGACTGGGAGAGGGGCCATTTGCAAAAGAACAACCTTATTTACCCTATCTGGTAACGTGTTTTCAGTCTGATTTGGAGTTTCTGGCAGAGCATCCACAATATCTTTTGCAGGAACTGACCAATACTCTACGTTTGTATGCTTTTAGTTGGTGCGCACAACTGGCTCTCAATCTGGACAATTGGCAAGACGGCGAGCCGCAAAGTAAATCATTGTTTTTTATCCTCGATACCGAAAAAGCTAGCTCAGAACGAGATAAAATAAAGCTCTTCGGCTATAAGTGGTTTGCCCGCCAAAGTGAAAAATTGTTCCCCATACTCTCTGCATTAGAGGTATTACAAGTAAAAGGTGAGGAAAAACGCCCTCTTTGGCAGGTATATCAAGATTGTTTAGGTTATTCAGATACATCGAATCGAGTACTGAATGAACTCAATAATTATATACAGAAGTTTATCAGTAAGGAGGAGCGAGATCTTCCTGAACGCGCTCGTGCTACAAACCTGGAGGATGCCTTTAAACAGCTATTATCTGTTGCCGTTGAACAGTTTCAGGGTAAAAAAACCGAGCGAGCAGCGGTAAATCGCAAATACATCAACGAGCTGGAAAGCCAAATTTGCACTGACTTCATTCAGGTTCGTGGCCGAGCGGGGAAAGTGCTGGTACTGAACCAGGATAGACTACTGCTACTAACTAACCTTACCGTGGGTAAAAACAAAAAACTCCGCCTGCATGAGCTGCTACGTGGTTTTGAGCAACGCGGATTTTATCTGGATAACCAGTCTACACAAATGCTGGTTGCGTTTTATGAACGCATGGGAAATGTGGAGAGAATGAGTGACAGTGGAGACGCCGTATATGTCCGTAAAACAGTATGAAACCTATCTGGCAGAAACCTTCATTGAATGGGTTAGCAGCATCATCCAGCCTGGTGAGCGCTACCAGTTTAAATCTCCCGATCCGGATAACGCCTTAAAGCTCTGGAAAGCTTTCGACTCTTTAGCGAATGGAAATAAACTAGAAATTGCACCGGGGCAATATCTTACCTACGTCCAATGTAATAATATACAGCTTATTCCGGTACTGCACGGCACCACTACCCCTGCATTCACAGAAAACTATATTTCTCATTTACGCGATCAGGTTTCTGGCCGCAATGGCATTTTTGCCCAGACAGCTTTGTTGATTATCCACAACAGCATGCTGGATACCTTACTCAATAGTACCAAAGATGTCGCTGCACCGGATGCTATCTGGCATCCAGAAACCTTCCGTCACCAGCTAGAAAAGTTAATCACAACGGACAGCGCCCATTCTCAAGTATCACGCTGTTTGCTGGGTGATCAGTTGACAACAATACTGGATGAAGGTGCAACGGTTTTTGGATTTTCATCGTTATACCGTCTATTGGACGACGGCAATCTGGATTTCTCAGAGCTAAAATTATTCAACGATAATAATCTGCTGGATTTTAGTGATAAGCAGTTACGCGCCCGGCTCAATGAAAACCAAAAGTTATATCGCCAGATAGAGGACAGTGTTGAACGCTACAGCGGGCAACTGGAGAATGTACTAACTGAATTTAGTGCAAAATTCATTCAGGAGCATTTCGTTGACAATGACGATTGGCGTGAACTTGATTTCTCCGTCTACCTGAATGAAAAAGCACAAAACAGTGAACAGAAACTGGTGCTGGAAAACATTACTGCTGAAAACGGTGAGGTCTGGCAAAGAGCCAAAAGCACCAGTAAAGCAGGTAAACGAGATATCAGTGTCCTGGTTCAGGTTCTACCGGGGCAGTCACACGTTGAGCTGGAGTTTATCTTCCAGGGTAACGACCTTCAGGACAATCAGGTAAAAATTGCTCATCATCGTCCGTTACAGAAAGAACGATTCTGGCGTACTAGCCGGCTCGGGGGGAGAAACTCTAAGATACTGGCATCAGTGCCTTTTGATGGTCGGCCCTGCTTCTTTAGCCTCGAAATCATTAACCGCAATAACTCAGCAGAAGAGTACAAGTTTCGCCTGCTGTTAGTTGAACAAGGGCAATTCTGGCTTAATGAAATCCAGCATTGTTATCGGATTGAACCTGGTAAAGGTCAATTAACTCTGCAACTGGAAGATAATGAGTTACGTATTGCAGAGCTCGGTGACAAGACCTGTTTGCTTGATGAAGAAAGTGATGATGTTGATTGCCGCCATTATGCACTCGTTAATTTTGAAACGCTGGCGAATCAAAGTGAGCTGATCAAATTTACCTTGATTTCAGGTGATTCCCGTTTAGTGTTTAACATCGAAGGTCCAGGAGCAGAGGAAGGATTAACCCTGCCTCTGCTTTTTGATCAGGGTCGTTTCAATAAACTCTTTAAAGAAGAAGGGAATGCAACCTGGAACAAGTTGAAAGGTCGCGTCATCCTGGACAATATCGAACACAATGTGGTTGGTGTTCGCCAGCAGTTGCTTATGCAAGAGTACGCCCTGATCGAGCGTAATCTGCTCAGCACTGGCAGTAATGGTAGTGAGTTTGCACTGGATGAGCTTTTGGCGAGCTATCCCGACCTCCATAATGCGTACCACCAATTGTTCGTTTACTATCAACGTCGAAATACCCTGCCGAGTCTGGTGTCATGGTCAGCGGAATATCGTGTATTAGTCAGTCACATGATCGCTACTTTTGAACAGGCATTACAGCAAATCAGTCTGAGCAGAGCATTAACCATCCAGGAAAAACGTCTGTTACATCTGGGGATTTGCCGCAGCGACGATTATGAACGTCTCTCGCCTCTGCACCCATTGGTAATGGCTTATCATTTACAGCTAGCTGAAACTATTATCGCCGAGCCCGGATACCCCACATCAGCTTCCTTCGCTTCATTACCAGAGATTACTCTAAATCGTCTGGTCGTCTCTGGCCTAATGCCATTTGTGTATCATAGCGAACATGAATACGCACAGTTACAACCGATGGTAGAAAACCGCTTCTGGATAGATATTGTTCCCCAGCGCCAGATGAGCCACGAATATGTTAAGCGTCTGGTGAAAGACAAGCTAAACGAATTTACAGATGCCTATTCTCGGCTGTTCCAGAGTGCAGGAAATAACGCCCTGGTTATTAATGCTATTAATATGGGAGAAGCCAGAGAGCTATTCCTGGGACTGGTAGATTATTTTAAGCAGGAAAAAGATAACGCAATTTCGATACACGTAAACTGCTATGACGAACGTCTGCTACCCAATGCCTTTGACCGCTTTGCCGAAAGCAGCAGCTATGAACAACTTAAAAATGATCTTGGTCTGAACAGCGGTGCGTGGCGTTCTGAAGCCGATATGTTGATCGATCTGCTTCGCAGTCGCTTAACATTCAGCAAATTTATCCTGCCACCGGAAAGCGATCAACTGGCTTACGCCCATCTCGCATTTTTCACCAACACCGCACCGGTTGATTGCCGCCAAATTCGCATTGAGGATGCTGCCAGCGGGGTTTTATGTCATGGCTTGATTGCAGGCGAAGGGGCTGAAACACAAGGCGATGCTTACTTTACCGCGTTTGGTCTGCGTAATGTCGATACTGAATCGTCTTGCGCCCTGCGTCTCGCCCGCTTGTTAGGCTGTCTGTGGCAACCGGCACGGCAAAGCAACAGTCAGTATCACGGTCAGGGGATTAGTCTGGCTGTCAGTGGCAACTTTAAGCAACTGCTGAATCGCTCTTATGATAGCTCTCTCTGGACCACAATTATCGACCCTAAGGTCACACTCGATTTCTTTACCAGTCAAAAAGATGTCGTACTAATTCATTACTCTGACCAGTACACCAGTTGTGCTGGTTATGACGCCGTAACCGTCACTAAACAGGTTGAGTTGTTCCTGCGTCTACTTCAAACAGGGCAATCCACCGTTGATAGCCAGCAACTACTTGCTGAATTTAATGCCTTTAACGGTGAGTGGCTGTTGAAAATGTTGCGTTCAAATGAAAAGGAGCGCAAAGAAAAACACGGCATTATCGGTGCATACAAATTCGTACAGTCTATGCTGCACCAGTCAGATATTTGCTGGATTCCACTGTCAGTAGCTGAGATGATCCGCGTGTCCGGCAACGTCGGGCTGAGAATGAAAGAAAGCGATTTATCGCGCCATTTACAGGGTTATCAGAAAGGAGCGATCTCTGACGATGTGCTCTTTGTTGGCTTCAAAGATAACAACCTGTATCTGTTACCACTTGAAGTAAAAACAGGGGCTCGTCCTGATTACAACTATGCTGGGCAGCAGGCCCACGAGCTAAAACGCTATTTACAGCAAGATATTCTTGGGCCGCAAACTTTGGCATCACAACTTTATCGGGCGCTTTTTATCCGCCAGGTATTAATGCAGGTAGAGAAGTTGCGTCTGTATGGTGTACTGGATAACGACAAGCTATCCCCTCTGCTGGAACGACGTGAATGGTGGCTCACTGGCGACTATCAGTTAGGTGAACTTGCTGATTATGCAGAAGGCTTTGTGGTAGCTCATGTAGACAGTGGGACCTGTTTTGATCTCTCTTATAAAGAAACGGCAGAGAATATTCTTCAGATCGAAATCCCCTATTCATTGCTTCCATCGTTAATTGCAGCACAAGGTGATCAACCTCCATTAGCTGAACGCTATCGGGTGCCGGAAAAATATCTGCTCAAACCAGAGTGTGATGTCAATTCTTCATATCCAGTACAGGTAGCAACAACAACTGAGCCGCAGCCCATATCTGTACTGGAGCTTCCACAACCTGAAGCATCGTCACTACCCCCCAGTAATGTCAGCAATACACCATTACAGGTCTTGTTTGGTCATGATGCCGTGCGTCAGAATCCATTGTACTGGGAGCCAACCAACACCGCTAAGTTCATGAATACTAATACCGGCATTATTGGAACAATGGGTACCGGGAAAACCCAGTTTACTAAATCGCTGGTTACGCAACTGATGCGCAATCAGTCCAGCAACGTTGATGGTAAACCGATTGGCTTGTTGATCTTCGACTATAAATCCGACTATGTGGATGATGCGTTTCTGGAAGCTACGGGAGCTAAGAGGTATCAGCTATCGTTGTTACCTTACAATCCCTTATCATTATTTGGTGATATGCCCATGTTACCGAGGCATACGGCCATGGCGTTCGCTGAAACGATGGGTAAAGCGTATAACCTTGGCGTCAAACAACGCATGAAGCTGGTTACGCTAATAATGGAATGCTACGACTTAGCAGGAATAGTGCCTCACGATCGATCAACATGGAATCGTGTAGCACCGACTATTGAAGATGTTTGGCAGCAGTACCTGGCACAAGAGAAAGTCGACGAAGATTCATTATATGCTGCACTTTATAATCTGGCTGGTTTCCAGATTTTTGAAACAAATCCAGAGAAGATGACCAGTTTGTACGATCTGGTTGATGGCGTCACAGTTATCGAGCTCGCGGGTTATCCATCAGAGATTCAAAACCTGGTGGTTGCACTGACGCTTGACCTGTTTTATGCACAGATGCAAAAGCGCGGCAAACCGATGGTGCAAGGGGATTACCGCCAGCTAACAAAAATGATTCTGGTTGATGAAGCTGATAATTTTATGCGCCAGGATTTTGCCAGTTTGCGTAAAATTCTTAAGGAAGGCCGGGAATATGGTGTTGGGGCGATCCTGTCAACGCAGGAAATTACCCACTTCAAGACGGGTGATAACAACTATGCTTCCTATATACTTTCTTGGGTTATTCATCGTGTGTCGGAGATTAAGAATGCAGATATTAAAGCAGTATTTAACATTGATGACAAAGGTGAACAGGAATCTTTAATGGGGCAGATTCGGCAGCTTGAGAAGCATCATAGCCTATTTATTGATGGTGATAAGCAGATTTGTAAGATGCGAGATTACGCATTTTGGGAGTTAATTAAATAATGGCAAATCAAGATATCAAAGTATGGACTTTGTTTAAAGAGGTTGGAAGAAAAACTGGCTTAGTTTTAGATAATCATTACTTTATGATTATCTTTCTCTTTATTGTCCTTTTTTTGGGAACAATAAGCATTTGGTTCGATGTAATTATAACTACAAAACCCGGTCGTATAGACCGATTTTTAAGTAATATGCAAACACTTAATTTGGTGGCTTTTTCCGCACCACTTTTAGCTACTACTATTTTTGATAAGTTAATGATGATAGCTTTAAAAGCAAGAAACAAAGAACTAGATGATGGTGGCTATGTGATTCTTTGTTGGCTTATTTTAAGTACAGTTATTGTTTTCGTTATTATTGGTTTACTATTCGGGATTGGTTCTACTAATAAAGCCGAGTTTTCAGTTTGTTCTTTTATCGCCTTCCTTATTTCCATCTATTTTTGGATGATCGCAAATATAGAGAACCCCAATTATAAATTATCTTCAAACGCGTCAGCTGCTTCTGGTGGCTCAGAAGAACCATCTTCAGAATTATTGAAAAGGGGGATTAAATGAATTATTTCAGTGGGCCATCATTAAGGGTTAAACAACCTTTCGGCGATTTTTATGTTTTTTCAATCCCAGCTAAGTTATTAGTTAAAGTATGTTATTCATTTGCTGCAAAATATGGGGATGAAGCCCTTACAGGAGTACAAAGAGGTATAAACAAAGAGCGAGTCAAAGCGATATCTAATTTTTGCTCTACAAAAAATGCAATGTTTCCAACGTCTGTTATCTTATCGGCTGATTTAGATTCAGAGGGAAAACGCCCTAAAAAACCATGGTTTATTGATAATAGTTCTAATCTAGTTATACCGACAGATGATGAAAATGCTTCAATAGTTGATGGTCAACATCGTATTGAAGGCCTTAAAAAAGCCATCCAAGATGGCACTTTGGACGATGATTTTGACATCTTATGTGCAGTTTACTTTGAACTGCCAGCACCAAAACAAGCAGAGGTCTTTGCTACAATTAATTTTAACCAACAAAAGGTAGATAAAAGTCTTGCATATCAGCTTTTTGGTTATGATTTAGATGCTGAGGATAGTAAATATTGGTCACCAGATACACTAGCAATTTACCTTACCCGCCTACTTGAACAAGAAGATAAGTCTGTTTTCAAAGGACATATCGATTTCGGGATGAAAAAAATCATCCCGCGTGATGAATCAGAAGAACTTCAATCCGACTCACTAAAAGAGCCTAAAGAAGATTGGACGGTATCAACATCAACAATTGTTCAAGGTATTACATCTTTGATTTCTACAAATGTTACCGGAGATCGTTATTACTTGCATCAGAAAAGACTCTTTAAGAAAGATAGAGCTATTTTGAATGACAAGAAATCAAATGCTCCATTTAGAAAACAATATATAGAATATAAGGATGGGCAGTTGTATGATATTTTGATCGGATATTTTAGCTTATGTAAGGCAAAGTTTTGGGATAATAATAAAATAGGATTTATGACAAAAACAATTGCAATTCAAGCATTGTTCGATTTGTTAAAATTAATAATGAAAGACTTAAACTCTTTACAAAAAGAATTAAGTGAGGAAAATATTACTCCATATCTCTTACGTATCAATGAGGATAAGTTGATAGGGATGAAAATTAGTTTTTCAGGAATAGGTCGAACTGAAATTAAAAATTTACTCAAAAATGAGTGTGGATTGTAAGTTTAATATCCCCTCTCTTTAAAGAGAGGGGATAGAAAGTTGGAGTTGTTTACTTTTGAATTAAAATGAAGCTATTTTTTTTCAAAAATGTAGCTGTTATAATTTCTTCGATAAATTTAATAATGAGCGAAAGTTTCTTAGATCAGCACATCCATCCTCAACATGTGCCGCCCATGCCTTAATCAACGCCTTTTGCTCTAATTGTGGATAAAGCATCTTCAACACCAATTCTGTAGCTTGTAGTGTCTCCCCCAGCCACGTAATTTTATCCAGCACCAGCATACCATCCAGCTTCTTACTATCTCGTTCAGGTGAATAGCGAAACTCACTCTCCACCGAGCGGAAAAATGCTAGCCGAGCAGCAATATTGGGGGTAATGCCTGTATACCCTTTGAGTTTTTTAAGCTGATCTTCAGTCTGACGGCTAAGCGCCATTCGATTTGGGAGCATCAAATAGCCTCCTTAGTTAATTCCCAGAAATAACCTGGTTTCAGCGTTGACGATTTAGTATGCGCATTAAACACAATCTCATAAGCATGAGAGATATCATCACGCAACTGATCGACAAAATAACGCTCATCTACTTCAGTATCGGTAGACAACAATACAACCTGATGACTGGCTTCAGGGAAGTAGTGGTTAATCAATTTATCTCGATGCTGAGAGTCCAGACGTCCCAGTGGCGTATCAATGATCACTGGTAAATCACGGCCAGAGGTTTTCGCCAGCGCCTCAAGAATAGCAATTGCATAAATCTGTTTTTCACCAGCAGAAAGTAACTTACGGTTAATTACTGAGCCATTCTCATCAATTAATTCAACATCAAACGTTTGAGGGTTGATATGCGCACTAAGTTGTAAATCCTCTTTGCGAGCCAACTTACGGTAAGCAAGCTCGAAGTTTGTCGACAGCGTTTTTACTCGAGCTTGGGTTAATACATCGCTGTAGCGATCGAGTAAATTTATCGTTTCCTGAGCATTCTTAAACGCACTGCTATAACTGTGCTGATAACGAGCGGCATCATGCGCTTTTTGAATCTGGCGAACACAATCCAGTTGCTGCTGTTTCGTGCGTTTAGCATCTTCCAGCAATGTCCGATATTTCTGCAATTGGGCTTCGCGCTGCCTATCCAGGTCACGTAATTTCTCAAAGAGATCCATCAGCTGATCATCTTCAGGAGCACGGGCAATATTAGCAGCCGCTTGTTCTAACTGTTGTTCAATCTCAGATAACTGTGTGCGATAAAGCTCAAAACGCTGCCATGCTCTTTTACTATCTATCTCAATAGACTGTTGAAGCATACCAGCTTCACGCTCAGAGATGTCAAAGAGCAAATCACCTTTTGGTTTCGTTGCCATATAATCTTTTAGATTATCGGTAATCGCTTCAGCCGCTATTTTGCCAGTCCCCGCAGAACGAAATGCAATATCATTTCTGAGTTGCGTTAAAAACTGGCTCAGCTCTTTTTCAAAGCTTTTTGCCTGTTTAATCTGCGTTTCATCAGCAATTTGTTGCAACAAACGAGACAAAATAGTGGGCGCAAGCGCATAAGGTAGCGAGCCATCGCATTCTTGTCTCAGTGCTTTTTCCAGATGTTCTTTATCTTTTAGCAGCGTTTCGACTTTCTGTTTTTCCTGCGCTTTAGTCTGGGCAAAAGCGCCCCCCTGAGCATTTAGCAAGCCTTCATAACGGGTTATATCTTTAGACAGAAACTCAATCCGCGATTTGGCAAAATCGGCGCTTTCCAGCAGTGCTTCTGTCTGGCAGGCTAATTCTTTACTCTGTTTTTCAAGCTCTGCAATCTGTTGTTGCTGAGAATTTGCTAGCTGGCTGGATTGCTGACGCTTAACAAAAATCATTAAATCGTTACGCAGTTTAGAGATGAGATCCAGCCCCAATAAGCGTCGTACGGCAGTACGTAAAATATTACCGGATTCGTCCTCAGCAAGTTCTGCAATTTTCTCGCCATCGAAAAAGAACAAATCAGCAATGCCATGCGGAATTAACTCATTTAGAAATCCCTGACACTGATCGTAATCCAGCTCACTGAGTGGCTGCCCATCCTGTTGCAGAGAAAGGCGGTCCCTCTTCCCCTTTTTCCAGGTTCGCGTAACGGTAAATTCAGCCTCATGACCGCCTTTATTATAGGTAAACGTCAGTTCTACAGATGCTTCTTCCGGCTGCTCAATATAGTACGCGCCGTTATGAATCAATGCGCTGAGTTGTTCGACATACTCTTGCTGTTGAGTCGCTAGCCCAAACGCCAGTCGACCATACAACGCTATGCGGATCGCCGACAGGATAGATGTTTTTCCTGCACCGTTTAAACCACCAAACAACACAATAGGTCGTGGATTTGAATCGTGTGGCCGCTTTCTGGGAGCCAGATCAATGGTATGAGTACCGTTAAATACCCGAAAATTATGTAATACCAACTGTTTAATGAGCACGTTATTTATCCTCCCCAATCAGTAACGAGGATTCACTGGCATCAACAATTCTGCGCTGTAAAACCTGAAGTTCAGCTTCCAGCTTTGTAAGTTCTTCCTGATGAATATCCCGTTCAACTCGTTTTTGCAGAGTGACTTGTTGTTGTTCAATTTCTTCTAGAGTGCCCCAGTCCTGCTTTAAAATCGTGCCAAGTTTGTCAAAAATGCCCTGACGACGGCTTAACCCTTCCATTGAAACTTCCAGCTCAATGAGTTTCATCACCATTTCGGGCACAACATCAAACCCCTGCGCTATCTGCACCAACAGATCTGCATCGCTTGCGTCAAAGCGCGACTGATCGTCCACTACCCAGTCTAGATCCTGCTGATACACTTCTCGGTAAATACCAGGCAGCGTGTCATACCAGTCTGGTTCATTAGGATCTTTCAACCACTCCTGACGAATCGCATGGAGTTCCGGTTTGGTAATTAACGTAATGGCATGGCCTTGAGCATTCAAATCGCGCTCTATCTCCAGCAATTCTTTGAGCCATTGCTGACGGTATTTTAGCCAGTAAGGACCTGGAACATGCTTACGCTCAGCCCCCGGCTCATCACTTTCTTTAGCGTACTGATAGCTCACCTTACCAGTACGGCGCTTATAGTTTCGAAACGTGTCTTTATTCACCGGATCAGTGGTAAATGCCAGCAGATCACGATATTTCAGCAACGGAGACATCCATTCTTCACCGTTTTTAATTAGGCTTTCCATAGCCTTATCTTTAGTGACAACGGTACAGGTCCAACAGCCAAAACGCGAGTTGCCGCAGGAAGGGGTACTATCATCGATTACCAGCGGGCATTCACCCTGTGCGGAAGAGTCCATATACAACGTCCACAGAGGACGGTTGTTTCCACCCCACGGGCTTTCCCACTCGTCAATATCTTCAGGGGCATAGCGGAACGCGCCGCGTAGCAGTTTCCAGACGTCTTCTACATCCCAGGTATCAATAGGGGTATAGATAAACGCATTTGCCAGTGTGGTGTGTCGGGCCAGGCGGGAGCCATCAATTTTGTGCTTTGCGATGACCTGCGCACGGGAGGCACTCTCGCTACTACGTGAGCCGAGGACAACAATCACTTCATCAAACTGGCTGACCTTATCTTTAATAAAGTCGCTCACCGGATTGATTTTCATACGTTCGGTACACCAGCGAAAACTACGGGTTGGGGCCGGATAACCTTTCCCGAGTAAATTGACCCAGAAGGTTTCATTAGTTTTAGGCGTTACCGCATGTTGAGTGATCGGCAGGCCATTACGCTTTGCACCTGCCTCAATCTGCAGCATCGTTTTCTTAATTAAATCTACTACCACTGGTGTTTCCACCAGCGTATCGGATGACACTACAAAAACATCTTTACTGCGCATTTCCGGGGGCAGGCCAAGCAGGGCCAGATACACCAGCGTGATCACGGCGGAAGAATCTTTCCCGCCGCTATAGCCAATTACCCACGGACGCTTATCAGCACAATAAATTCTTTGTACCTCAGCAACATATTCTGCCAGAGGCCGTCCAGCGAACTGTTCCTGATTAATAAAATCTTCGTATTCGGCCAAATCATAGGTCTGAACTAATTTACTCATGAGACAACCATTTGAGCTTCAAGCTCCTGTTCTTCAGGAGTGAGGGGAATTGAGAGTGCAATTTTTAGCGCATTGCAGGTTAACTGGATCGCTGCACTGGTTTTACTCAGTTTGCCGTGCTGCATCGCACGTTTAATGAGATCCGGATTGTTCCTGCGCCAGTTAAATGTCTTAAGTGCAGAGATTTTCTCAGACCATTGCTCAGGATAATCCGTTAGGAGGGTATATCCTAGTAGCCCAAGAGCCTGTAATCCAAGACCATGAGCGTGAATATAATCTTGTCGCAACTGAACCGGTGAAACCTCTTTTTTGATCGCTAACTGCCAATCCGGCATCACGCTGTAAATAGCCAACCAATATTGGGTAGCAATTTGGGTGCATTGTTCAAAATTGTTTTCTTTTGGATCCTTGCCCAATAATGCACGGGTAGCCTGCTTGATACTGCTCAAAGTAAAAAGCTTATTGGACCGCTGGCTTATGCCGGACTTTTCTAATTCCGTCATTCCAATGAATGGCTCGACAGACATCGCCAGATAACGTGCCAGATTTGAACTGGCATCCCGATGATCATACAACGATGCCAGTGACGGGCTGGGACGAATAGCGTATTTATTCAGATCGGCAAACATCTGTTGGCTGCGTTTTAATCCTTCATCGACAAAAAACAGCACCGGAATGTTATCCTGCCCCAACTCTGGGCGTGCTTCTAAAGCATCTTCAATTGCTTTACGACGATGCTGACCGTCATTGATCAGAATTTGCGCATCCATCGGTACGCATAACGTTCCTAAGTTGTTTGTACCTGGGTGCTCATCAAACTGGACGTCAACGGCAATGGATGCTGTAAGCGCAGAGAACACATAATCTTTTGGATTTTCCAGAAGATAACGCACCATTTCGGGGATACGCGATTTATTCAGTGTGCGCTGCGCGCGTAGCTCAGGCGGTACGTCATTTTCATCAAAGCTGAATATCTTGGGAATGATGCGCATCGGGCACGTGGCGATGTAGAAAGGACGACCAGCCTGAATGCCACGTATAGCAGGAAACGAGTAGCAGTAATCCGCATCAATATTAGCCATACTTTAATCCATCCAATCTATGTGTGAATCTGATAACGTGATATTTTACGTAATACCCTTTGTGACATACAGCTTTTTTGACGTAATTTTTTGCGTACCGACATCCATTTTCCGTTGAAAAAAGTGATTCGTCCAAACTCCATCATTCACACATCGAATATAAAACATTATTTTTATAACAAAATCATATATACAACAATGAAAATAGGTATTCTAAAATCAAAAACACATTCAGAGGGAGTAAGAGTCATCAATGGTTAACAAATGCGGAGGTGATTTCAGAGGAAAATGGGAACAAAAAAAGCCGCCCTTGAGCGAGTTGATTGTATCTTTTGGTGCCGAAGGCCGGACTCGAACCGGCACGTATTTCTACGGTTGATTTTGAATCAACTGCGCGCAACTGGTTGAGAAACGGTCTGTTTTTACAACACATTAAAACCAAATGATAGATCCATAATTACCCGGAGTAATTATGGAGCTTGTACGTAATAACATAACACAAACCCTTCCTATGGCGGCTTCTGCCCGTCCTGTATTTATCTCTGTCATTAATTCCAAAGGTGGTCCCGGCAAGAGCACTATCAGTGCTGACCTCGCTGGCATTTGCGCCGACGCCGGTTTGAGGACCCTCGGGATCGACATTGAAACCCAGCCCACCTACAGCTGTTATTACCCTCTCGGATATGAGGCCCCTGGCGGTATTATGGAGTTGCTGACTAACACTGCCAGTCCGGATAACAGTACTATTATTTCCCGGACCACCCACCCTCTTCTGGACCTCGTCAAAAGTAACGACCCGCTTGATCAACTGAGGACCCTGCTGCAGATTGCGCCAGACGGACGGCTGAGGTTATTTCAGCAGCTCTCCCGGTTCAGACAGTACGATGTCATTATTGGCGACACTCAGGGGGCTGTTTCTGCATTACCAGAAGTAGCCACCATGGCCTCCGATGTCATTTTCTGCCCTACCGTTCCCAAAATTCCTGATGCCCGGGAATTCTTCCGCGGTACTTTCGGTATGTTCCACGGCCTGAATAACCTCTACAGCATGTTCTGCCGCCCGTTTCCTCGTGTCGTTGTTGGTATTAATCGCATGGGACGCACAAATGTTGACAGCGACGCACTACCCGAAATTGAAGCGGCCGTCGCCGGTGGTTTCCCCAATATTACCTTTCCGGTCGAAATGTTGCCCTTCCAGATCTGGGAACTGACTGCATATCAGCAGGCTCACGCACTGGGTATGGCCGTTCACCGGCTTGAACCTCGTGATATCCGGGACCGCGTCCAGCATGGCGCCGGTCAAGTGATGCTCGCACTCGCCCGGCATCTTCTGCCGGCATTCACAACCCAGTTTGATGCTCTTGCGCAGACTCTGCAGTCGGCACCCAGCCCCAGGGTCAGCGCTGAACGTCGGCAACAATGGTGGAAAGATCATGAAAGCAGCCTTGTATCTACCAATATGAGGAATGCCGCGCAATGAGGAATGCAGCAGAAACTCCCCCGGAGATCATTCCACCCAGGTCCCTGAATGCAGAACAATCAGTTCTGGGGGGGATAATTATGTTCAGGGACTGCTGGGACGATGTCGCTCTGATTTTGCAGGAAAAAGATTTTTACCTGTGGCAACACCGGCTTATCTGGCAGTCGCTCAGGGAAATGATCGAAACCGGTGAAAATGAAGACGTCAATCTCATTTCGCTGAGCACGTTCATGGAGGTTCGCAAGGACAATCTTCCCGAAGACCGGCTGACCCGGGTGGGGGGATTTGCTTACCTTGCTCAGATCACTAAATGTTGCTACGCACACAGCACAGTGACACTGGCCAGAGAGGTGGCCCGCCTGTCGCATCTGCGTCATCTGATGAATACAGGCATTTCACTTGTCTCTGTAGCCTCTGACACCGCAGCCAATCCCGATGATGTTATCAGCAGCATCATCCCCCGGCTCGAACAGGGCAGCTTGTTGCAGGACAATCCGGGGCACCGGGCTGCAGATCTGCTTGACGAAACCTTCACTGCCATTGCGCAGCAGTGTGACCGCGGGGGACTCAGCGGTGTCAGTACCGGACTTCCTGAGCTGGATACTGAGACGTCCGGATTACAGCCCGGCGATCTGGTCGTTCTCGCCGCCCGCCCTTCTATGGGAAAAACAGCATTTATGCTGAACCTGGTCACATCGGGTCTGGAAACAACCGACCAGCCGGTGTTCGTCTTCAGCCTGGAGATGCCAAAACAGCAGTTGATGACCCGCCTGCTCAGCGCCCTCTCCTCTGTACCACTGGGCAGAATACGGAACGGAACGCTGACCGATGAACACTGGCAACAATTAACCGGCACTGGTGCCATCTGGCTGAAAGAACAGGCGGGCACACGGCTCATCATTGATGACACTGGCGGGCTCTCTCCGGGGGAGATGCGCTCCCGCGCCCGTCGTTACGTTCGACAGTATGGACAGCCTGCACAGATCGCTGTCGATTACCTACAACTGATGCAGGTTCCCGAATTCCGGGACAACCGGACTCAGGAAATCACCGAAATATCCCGTTCACTTAAGGCGCTGGCTAAAGAGATGAACTGTCCGGTCGTGGCCCTTTCACAACTTAACCGCAGACTGGAGCAACGCCCAGACAAGCGTCCCATGCTCAGCGACCTGCGTGAAAGCGGTGCCATCGAGCAGGATGCCGACCTCATCATGTTTTTATTCCGGGAAGAACACTACGCCACTGCCGGTGAATCCCCCCTGCATCACGAAAAGGGCAGGACAGAAGTCATCATCGGCAAGCAACGTAATGGGCCGGTTGGTACAGTCCTCGCGAAGTTTGAGCCGGACTACGTCCGTTTTGTGTCTTATCAGCCACAGTATTACTGAGGCGGGGCAAAGGAGAGACGATGAAAACACACAATATTGCCCGTATTAACGGTGCTGGTTCGCAACTTACCGCCGCGTTTATGGAGCGGGTTCAGCAGAGTGCGCTTCCAGCAGCCCCGCAGCCAGTGAGTGTCACCCCCGCTGAAATCCCGATGATCCTTACGCTGGATGAGTTACGCCCCAATCCGGATAACCCCCGGAAGCAGCGCAATCCGCGTTACGACGACATCAAGGCGTCCATTGCCCGCAGGGGACTGGACTCCGTCCCCAAAGTGACCAAAAACCCCGCAACACCAGACTATTTTATTTTCAGTGACGGGGGCAATACGCGCTATGCCATCCTGCGTGAACTCTGGGAAGAAACGCGCGATGAGCGGTTCTACCGTCTCACATGCTATGTCAAACCCTGGCCCGGGAGACTCATGTGCCTGCTGGGACATCTGGCGGAAAACGATCTTCAGGGCAAACTGTCATTCATTGACCGGGCCAAAGGGATAGCAGATGCCAGAGTGTTGTATGAGCAGGAAAGCGACCAGCGTCTATCCTTGAGAACATTTTCAACGTTATTAGACAGGGATGGCTATCGCCTTGATTCGTCAGAAATTCAACGAATGGAATATTCCCTGCAGTATCTCTATCCCGTTTTCCCCCGGTTGTTTGACAACGGAATGGGACGACCTCAGGCCCGTAGCCTTATTCGTCTCCACCGCGCACTGGTGGATTCGGCCGACAGTAACCCGACCATTGTTGATAAAGACAAGCTCTTCACCCTTTTTAACGCCACGGCCACACAGTTTGACGACCCGGATATCTGGTCATTTGAAGCTTTTGAAGATGCGCTGCTCAGTGCGCTGGGTGACAGCAGCGGGCACAGCCCGGACTGGTGGAAACTTATTCTCTCGGGTGAGACGGCCCTCCACAGCCCCCCAACACTTCCACCACCTTCAGAGGCTGATTTTCAGACCGGTCAGCCCCCTGTAATGCAGACGCTTGCGCCTGCGGAAACTCCCGCCGTACTCTCTGCCGGTACGGCTCCGGGGACGGAAGTTCGTACCGCAGGCCTGACCCTGAACGAACTGGCGGACGCCCATCAGACGGCTGACACGCCCCCTGCGTCAGCGCACGATGATCCCCGGCTGGCAGAGGACTACCGGGAAGAACAGCTGGCTCTCAGGGGTGTCAACGCTACCCCGCCTGAAAACAGCCCCTCCGCATCCTCCCTGCCGTCTCAGACACTGGATGCCCGTTCAGTTTCCCGTTTACGCACGCTGTTGCTTCGCGACGCCTATGCCCTTGCCGACATGGCCAGTGTCACCCATTGTCTGGTTTCGGATGAAAGCTCCGACCAGCCCGGTTTTCGGGTCGTTATCCCCCACGACATGTCTGATGTTTCAGGCGTGGCCACGTTTCTTCTCGAACTCTGCAACGGCTCAGACACGCTGTCGTTCCCCCTTCGCTGGCTGGGAGGTGACAACGTCTCTGCACCGTGCTTTGACAATGCCCTGTCACTGGCGACGGGTCTGATCACCGGTATCGCCCAGTTTCGAGCCTGGATCCGTGACCAGAAGGCGGACGCCACATTACCCGGAGAAAATAGTCTATGAACAATTCAGTAAACCGTGATAACCAGGCGACTGCCGCCCTGCTTTTTTCTGACCTGATCCAGTCAGGCGTACTTCATGCACTCACCTGCATTACCGGGGAGATTGAGGACTTCTGCAGGCTGGAACTTCAGGATTTGGGACGCCCGCATGACCTCCTGGCCCGGGATCTGCGCCGACGCCTCCGCCGTCTGACACGTCAGTTGTCTGACTGTGGCGCCCCCGGTACCCGGGTGGAAGGGCTGTATCACTGTCGGGGAATGGTCCTGAGCACTGATGACCTGCGGCAACTCTGCGCCCGTGCGGGAATGCAGGTGAGTGGGGGCGATGACAACAACGCAGTTGTGGTCTACGAAGGTCCCGTGATGTCTCCCCGCGGCATTACCGGTCTGGCGCCGTTCGCCTGGAATACCGGGCACCTTGAAACCGGTGTGGTCCGCCTGACCGGAGTGCGTTTCTTCCCTCTCGAACAGGAAGGAGCCGCCAGATGAAACCCGGGATCAGCCGTAATATCAATTTTCTTCTCTGGGAACTGATAGATGATATCCGCCAGGGTTCGTTTGCCCGCTGTAAAAGCGCCGGACTGTCGACGGAAGACATCCGTCTGCTTTCCCGGCTACAGCTGGACGATATCTGCTATATCAGCAGCAGCGGTGTGTCAGTCTTCTGTTACCGGGTGGATCCGGCTCTGCTGCGTGCGCTTATCGCTCAGGCCCGCGAAGCACGTGCCCGAAAAACACAGGCGGAACGTGCCATTTCACTGGGTGCCAGCGCCCGCATGATGAATTATTTCTTTGGCTGGACCGGCCGGGATGTCGCACGATACCGGGAACTGACCCCAGACAGCACCTTTACCCGCGGACGCCCCCCGATCCCTTCTGAGGCCAGCGCAAGGGATATTCTGCAGCGCCTGCGCGATTCCGCCATCACGCCGGACACCCCCGATCACGATGTGCTTGAGATCCTCATGGAAATTGCCCAGCTGACCGGAGTACCGCTGTGCTCCGTCTGGCATGTTATTGATGAAGCCATGACCATCATATCGGGCGGAACGGGACACTTTTCCCAACCGACTCCCTTCTGGCAGAGACTGGCCCTTTTTGACCTCCGTGACAACGATGAATCAGCTCCGCAGCGCAGCCTTTCTCCGGCGGATATCATTTCTTCCCCGACTGACAGGAAATCCACATCATGAACGCAAATGTCATCACCCCGTCCCAGTATCGTGAACAACTGCTTAACCGGGAAATCGCCATTATGACCGCCAGACTGGTTCAGGATGGCCCGGCAGTGGATGACGTGATGCAGCAGGGGGGGCTGATATTCACCGGTAACCTCCATGATACGGTACCACGAGCCCTTATCCTGTCAAAGGGTCTTGGCCCCCGGGAGAAACTGGCCTGGCAGGTGATCCGGCTTTACGCCCCGGGCAATCGCGCAGCCGTGTTTCCCTCCTACAGCGAAATGCAGCATCAGCTGGCCACGGCAGATAAAGAAAGAGCTTCACGCGACGCGGTCTCACAGACAATTAAAATACTGCGTCTGGAACGCTGGCTGAGTCTGGTCGACACGGTCAGGTTGCGCGACAAGCAGTCCGGTCGGCTCCTGGCCTGCCGCAATATTTATGCCCTGCACGATGAGCCCATGCCCTTTATGGATGCGGAGGAACTGGACATAGGGTATATGGCTCTGCTGGACAAATGCCTTAGCGATAAAAGCAGCAAAACCCTGCAGGAAGTGGCCAAGCGGCAGCTCAGCCTGATGAAGCATGATGATACCATGCGCCATCAGCATACCCGTCTGGCGCTGATTGAAGCGCGTCTCGCGGCACCGCAGTTCCCCGCAGATATGCTTCCACCGTCTGTTTGTTCCCGTATCATCGCTACAGACACCCGCAGTCCGGAAACCGGACCACGGGATGAAGCAGGCTCTGACATCCCCGGTCCGGAAACCGGACTGAGGTCCTCACCAGGGTCCGCTGCCCGGGATCCGGTTTCGGGTAAAAGCGCTAAGTCGTTGAAAAAAGCCGTAGTCCGGGATCCGGTTCCCTTATACGTACGTTCTTCTTTTTCTGAAAAAACAAAAAATACGTACGTGTATCCCGGTGAGTCTGAAAAACAGCCATTACCGGTATTGCTGGCAGACCGGCTGAATGACAATGACCAGCTTCAGGTGCTGCAGATGTGCGCACGGACCGATGTGCTGCTGGCAAATCAGATCCTCACTGAAGCCTGCAAAAAAATCACCGCCCGCCAGTTGCACAATCCCTGCGGGTGGGTACTGAAAATGCTTCAGCTGGCGCGACAGGGAAACTGGAACCCGCCGACTGACGAGCCGGAAATACCTGCGTCAGCCCCACGACCCGCAGCGGTGCCCACCGGCGGGAAACAGCCATCATCCGTGCTTCCGGCCCCCCCAGCCCCCCCGGCGATATCCCGTACGGCGCTGGTTGAGCAGATGCTGGCCCGTTACCGGAATGGACCTCAGCGTCACGACGACGGGAGGACATCACCATGACACCTCCACGCACAACGCTTCCGTTCCGTCCCGGTGGCCGGTTCCCGTCGACCGTCATTGCGACCGCCAGTCGTGCGTTGCAGACTGCGCTTTCCGGAACAACGCATCCCCGCTGGTTTGTGGAACGCTGTATCTGCCCCGGCGGACAGTTTGAAGTGATACGGGTTGATTACCGCCATCGTCTGGTAAGAACAGATCCTCTGCGCGAATGGCGGCTCATCCGGCATCAGCGCTATGACAAAATTCGTGCCTGAACAGAACGAAAAACGCGTTTTTCAGTTAGCACTGCCAACAGGATGGCGCAAAAGCGACCTGCTGGTTTTGTTGGCACTGCCAACAGGATGGCACAAGAAGAAACCACCCGGTGTTGTTGGCACTGCCAACAGTGACGGCATAAAAAGCGACCTGCTGGTTTTGTTGGCACTGCCAACAGGATGGCATAAAAAGCGACCCGCTGGTTTTGTTGGCACTGCCAACAGCTTCCCGGTACACGTTGCCAGAAAAGTCCGCTCTGCACCTGTCTGCTTTTTCTGCGGTGTTATTTCCCTGTCCGGCGCATGCTCCCCCCATCGTTTCCTTTATATATCGCTCCCGGGAGCCGCGCCATGAAACCTCTTTCACTGCCACTTCTGCCACTCTGTCTCCTCCTTTCCGGATGCCAGACTCCGCAGATCCGCAGTGTCGTTACCCCCAACGACACCCCCGCGACTGCCGGCTCCCCGACGGCTGTTCGCGATATCTACGCCGGTCAACACGAAGTCGTCCGCTATGACCGCTACACCCTCGTCAGTACCGCGCCGGACAGCGCCCAACGCGACCTCCTCAATCAGATGACCGACATCCGGATGCCCCCCGGCACCGTCACCACCGTCGGGGATGCCCTGCATTATACCCTGCTGGAGACCGGGTTCTCCCTCTGCCCCGCAACCGGGCCACAGACCCTGCTGTATGACCGCGCGCTCCCCGCCGTACAGCGTCACCTCGGCCCTGTCCGACTGTCGGAAGCCCTGCAGCTCCTCGCCGGACCCGCATGGCAACTCCGGGTCGACCTGGTGCTGCGCCAGATTTGCTTCACCCTGCGACCCGGATTCACCGCGCCAGCCGTGACACCGGCCACCGCGAACGTGACCGCCGTCACTGGTGCTGCCAGTACACCTCTGACGGCACCTGCACTGTTTTCCCGGGGGCCGGCTGCAGCCGCGCCCGCCACCTCCACGCGGCCCCGCGGCAACATTGATGTTGTATACCTGAAAACCGGGACTCTCATGCCGGACTGGTCACCGTCCGGCAGCGGCAAAGCCACCCTGCCCGTACTGATGCGCCGCGTTATGCCAGCCGGCTGGCGCGCCACCCTGAATCCGGGCGTGGAGACTGCCGCTAATGGCCAGCTCCGCATCCACGCCTGGCAGGGCGACCGCGACTGGCGTGACATTCTCGATGACCTTGCCCGCGAGAACGGCTGGCGTATCAGCCTCAATCCGGACACGCGCCTTGCCGTCGTCACCCCTGCCAGCACCCGCGTGGCCACCACGCCATCCGCCGCCACATCAGGCACCGCAACACCACCGGTCACCGCGCCATCGGCCACAGCCGCCCCGGCACCGGCCTCACCAACGGTCTCCGCACCACCGGCCACAGCCGCCCTGACACCGGCCTTACCACCGGTGATCACCCGCCCCCTGAACACCCCCATATGGACAGCGGAGCCGGGGAGCACCCTGCGCACGTTTCTGACCCGCTCGGCGGCCACCGTCAGTTGCCCGCCAGGCGGCAAGTGGACCGTGGTGTGGCCGGTGAATGTCGATTACCCGGTCGCCGCCCGCCTCGATTTTCACGGCACGTTCGAAGAGATGCTGGGCAAGGTCTTCGCCCTTTATGCGCCAGGCCGCGTGGATACCCCGCTCTATGCCCGCGCCAGCCGCAGCCAGTGTGTGGTGGCCGTGTCTGACAAGCCGGGAGACTGACCATGCAGGGACTTCTGGTACTTGTCGTTGTGCTCGTGCTGGTCATCGGTTACCAGGACGCGTCACGTGTCTCCATCAGCAGCACGTCGGGCGCGCAGTTCACAGCCAGCCAGATGCTGCTGATCGCCGACACCCTCGGACATCTGCGCGGGCAGGGAATGGCCGTATCCGACCTGTGCCCCGGACAGTGGCCCTCTCCTTCACTGCCCGTTCCGGGCCTTGATGGCAACGACACCGTTCACTGCACGGAAGAGAACAGCCGCATTGTGGTCTGGACCGCCGACGTCCCCGGCCTCGCCACCGCCCTGCGCAGCCAGTCCCGCGACTCCCGTCTGCTGGCCCGGTTCTCCGCAGGCCGGCTGGTCACCCTCGCCGGATCTGCCGTGTGGGCGATTTCGCTTCCGTCCACCGTCGCCGACGGTGACCTGGTTTACATCAACTGAGATGACGATGAACATGAACAGAACGCCCCCTTTTTCCCTGCGACTGTCCGCCCTGACGCTGCTGGCGGGCGCGTTGTTGCCAGGCTGCGCCACAGACGGCTTCCGCCAGACTGACGCGCAGGCAGACCAGGATATCCAGGATGCCGGTACGCTGCAGGCCCGTTCCCGCACCCTGCCGTCAGCGGCTCCCCTGGTCTGGGTCGATGAACCCTGGGTGGACCCCAGACCGGTACGCGTCAGCACAAAAGCCCAGGCCTCCCGGCTACCCGCCTGCAGTCTGACGCTGGCCTTTGACGGTACGATATCCCTGTATGAGGCCGGGCAACGTATCACCCGCAGTTGCGGCATCCCGGTGGCCATCATGCCCGATGCGCTGACGGCCATGTCCGGCCAGAGCGGGGGCACCACCCGGGCCATGACCGGCGCACTCCCCGTGCCCGATGACAACGGACGTCCGTCACTCTCTGCCATTGGCGCAACGTCTTCACCGGCGCTATCCGTCAGCGGCGGGACCCTCAGCGATATCGAATGGCAGGGCCCCCTCGGGGGACTGCTCGACCAGATAGCCTCCCGCCTCGGCCTGAACTGGCGTCTGGAAAACGGGCGCATCGAATTTCACTACCTGGACACACGGACGTTCCGCATCAAGGTGCTTAACGCCGTCACGGCCATGAACGCCAGCCTTACCGGCACCACCAGTTCCTCTGCCGGCGGTGACAGCACGTCCGTCAGCGGCAGCCAGGACTCCGGGCAGAGCACCACCGTGCGGCTGGAAAGTAAAATCCATGAGGATATCGCCGCCTCCGTCAAAGCCATGGTCAGCCCGGCCGGCAGCTGGCATCTCGCGGGCTCTACCGGTGAACTGGTGGTCACCGATGTGCCCCAGGTCCTTGACCGCGTTGAACGCTACATTGATAACCTCAATATTCGCATGAACCGCATGGTCAGACTGCAGGTCAGCGTCTATTCCGTGCAGCAGACCCGCAGCAGCCAGACCGCGCTGGACTGGAGCGTGGTGGCCGACCGGCTCGGCAGCTTCAGCGCCAGCCTCACCGGCGCGGCAACCAGCACCACCCGGATAACCTCCGCCGGTATCAGCGTCCTCAACGGCCGCTTCGCCGGCACCACCGCCCTGCTCCGCGCCCTGGAAACCCAGGGCAAAGTTTCGGTGGTGCTGTCCCATGAGACCACCACAACCAGCCTGGTCCCCGCCCCCTTCCAGATTGCCGGCCAGATGGTCTACCTGAAGCAGCAGAACACCACCGTCTCCGACAGCTACGCCACCACCACGCTGGAGCCCGGCAGCGTCACCACCGGGACGCAGATGACCCTTCTGCCGGACATCCGCGACGAAGGGGATATCCAGCTGCAGCTCAACTTCAGCCACTCTGACCCCGCGCAGCTGCGCAAAGTTGAGTCCGATGACGGTAATACAAAAATGGAGATGCCTTACACCACCCTGCGCAGCCTCAGCCAGCGCGTGAACCTGCGTACCGGTCAGACCCTGATAGTCAGCGGCTACAACGCCCGCAGCACCTCATCCACCCGCGAAGGGTCCCTGACGCCCGATTTCACCGCAGCCGGGGGAGGCAAGGTCAGCGAGCTGGATGACACCACGCTGATTATCGCCGTCACGCCGGTACTGCTCTGAGGAGGTCACGATGCTGATCCATGTTCTGCCTCACGATAACGGTGGCCTGGTGGCCGGTCTGCAGTGGGAAGCGGTGCCGGCCGGGGGCAAACGTCCCGGTCAGGGGACACAGCGCCTCAGCCTCACGCTGCGCCCGCCCCGGCGGCGCAAAAACGCGTCACGGGAGCACGCCGGCCCGGTCACGGGGCACTGCCCCTGGCAGCGGGGACGCCTGTGGTCCCTCGCGGCACTGGCCATCGCCTGGACCGGGGAAAATGGCTACGGGGTGGTGCAGCTCAGCGATGACGACAACCCGGTCTGCGTCTTTCTGGCCACCCGCCACGGACTGCCCGCCCTGTACGGTGATATCTGCGGGACGCGCGACGAAATGGAAAAACTGGTCAGCGGGTTCCTCGCGCTCACCCCACCCCCGCCTGAAGGCTGGCACGTGGCCGCCACCCCGCAGGCCCCGGTCCGGCCTGCCGACGTTCTGCCCGCCCGCCGCGGCGACTGGAAGGCCGTCTGCCGTCTGACCTGCCCGGCACGTCAGAAACGGGCGCTGGCCATTCTGGTGCCGCTGCTGGCCACCCTGCTCACCGCCACGGTGTGGGGCGTGAAAACCTGGCAGACCTGGATGCAGACGCAGACGCAGACGCAGGAAGCCCGCGGACGCCTGTCCGTGCTGGGCGCCGGGGAGAAACCGGTGGAAATCCGCTACCTGCCCCATCCCTGGGCCACCCGGCCCGCCGCAACCACCCTGATACAGGTCTGTGAGTCGACGCTGACGGCCCTCCCCCGGCGTCTCGGGGGCTGGCAGCGGACAGAGGCTGACTGCCGCGCTGACGGCGTTATCACACAATGGGTACGACCGGCACTCACGGGGGTGACCGTTGAGACCTTTCTCCACGCAGCCGGGCAGCTGACGGTCAGTCCGGCGGTGGTCATTGATGATGCCGGCAACAGCGCACAGGTGGCGTTCGCCCACCTCTCCGCCCTGCCCCCGGGCGGGGATGAGACGGTCCCGGAAGCTGAACAGCAGCGCCGGTATCTGCTCACCTTTTTCCAGTCACGGGGAATGCCTCCGGCCCTGCGGCCTGTCCCACCCGCACCGGTACCGGTTGAGGAAGGTGTGCGCTGGATCCAGGACTGGCAGACGCTGGCGTTTTCCCATACCGCGCCGCGTCCGCCCTCGCAGGTTCTGGCTGGTTTACTGACTGACGGGCTGCGTCTGACCCGTGTCAGCGTGAAAACCCAGGGAACCGCGACCATCTGGTCATGGGAGGCTGACGCATACAGTCGTGACCCCGACAGCTACCGCGCCCGCGGTGAACAGGAAGAACAAGGAACTCCGCCATGATGAGAATGAAGCAACAGCATGCCCTCCCGCTTACCACCCTGTGTCTGGCCCTCATGGCCCTGCCGGGTGCACGGGCATCCACAGACAGTGCGCGCCTTCCGGTCCCGGATGACACCACAACGCAGACCCTGATGTCGCTGGAAAACGAAACCGACATTCTTAAGGCACAGGCCACCCGTCAGGACGCCCTGAACGCCCTGGAAGAGAGCCGTCGTAAGGGGGATGCCCTAAAAAACAGTGAGCCGCTCCCCGTCACGGCATCGGTCAGCGCCGGCCCCCGGGCCCGTGAGCCGCAGGCAGCCTCCCCCGCCAGAACTGTACCGGCAAGGCTGACCGAAATCTGGAGCCAGGGAAAAAACCTGTATGCCGCCGTCGAGTCGGCAGGACGTCGCATCACGCTGCAGGCCGGTGACCGCTGGCCGGGGTCAACCCTGACCATCAGGAGTATTTCCGCCCGGGGCGTCACTCTGGATAACGGACAGGAAATTCACACCGGAGGCACGCTGTGATACTGAGTATCGCGCAGGATGAGGCCTGCCGGGTCCCCGGACGCTTCAGCCAGGATATCCGGCTGACCCGGGGGGCGGGCAGCGCGCTCAGGCTGAGCGTCAACCGCGAGATCCGTGAAGATACAGACTTTCAGAGCTGGCTTGCCGGTCTGCACCGGTCCGGACTGGCCCCTGACGTGACGTTTCTGATGAAAAGCGAGCTTCAGCAGGCCGGTCACAGTGCGGGCGGTTCACCGGACAGCCTGCAGGAAACCGATATGAGTCAGGCCCAGCGTGAGGTGCGCAGGATGTTTCGTGACGTCACCAGCCTCGGCGCTTCCGACATTCACGTTCACCTTGACCGCCGCCAGGGCAGTGTCATCCGTACCCGCATTCACGGCCTGCTCTACACCATCCGTGAGCCGGCGTTCGATGAAGGGCAGGTGCTGCTGTCCACCATGATGGAAAGCATGTGTGACACCAAATCCCAGGGCTACAACCCGCGACAGGCTCAGGACGGGCGCGTCAGACCGTCATTTCTCACCGACATGAACCTGTATGCAGCCCGCTACAGTCATCGCCCCACCGATGACGGGGGCGTGTTCGCCGTGATGCGGCTGATTGAAGATGACCGCGGCCGGGTACGCACCCTGGCCGGTCAGGGGTATCAGCCGGAGCATGAGGCCACGATCGAGGAGATGGAGCTCATCTCACAGGGGCTTATCGGCGCCTGCGGTACCACCGGCTCCGGCAAATCCACCCTCCAGCGTCTGCTCGCCACGCGCTGGCTGGCCAGGAACAACGGGCAGGTCAGTCTCCAGACCCAGGAGTCTCCGATTGAAGGTCTCATCCACGGGGCAGTCCAGTGTGCAGTGGACACCGACAACATCAGCCTTGCCCAGGCCGGTGAAGCCTGGGCCCGGTCAGTGTCCATGTCCATGCGGCTGGATCCCAACGGTCTCTACACCGGTGAAGTCCGCGATTATCCGTCGGCCTACGCCTGCCTGGAAACCGCCATCAGCGGACATCCGGGCTGGTTCGGTATTCACTGCACCTTCCCGCTCGATGCCCTGACCCGGATGCGTAACTGGGGGATTGACCCCCGCGAGCTGGCCAGCCCCGTGTATTTTCGCGGCCTGATTGCCCAGGCGCTGGTTCAGACACTCTGCCCGGCCTGCGCCCTGACCTGGCAGGATGCTCTGCAGACGGGCCTTATCCCCCCGGCGCATCAGCAGCTGGCCCGTCGCATGTTCACCCCGGAGGAGCTGCAGTGCCTGCGGTTTCGCCATCCGGCCGGATGTCCGGCCTGTATTCTCCACGTTCTGGGACGCCCGGTCAGTCACGGCATCAGTGGCCGGACCGTGGTGGCGGAGATGGTCCGCCCCGACCGCGCCATCATGGAGACCTGGCTGGCGGAAGGCAGCTTTGTGGCCCGTCAGCGCTGGCTGAAGGCCGGGGGATTCAGCCGGGCACAGCATCTGCGCCGTCTGCTGCTCGCCGGGCGTGTCGACCTGGTTCTGGCCACAGAGCACCTGCATCCGGATGAAGATCGCCAGTTCAGGGAGGGCCAGGTCGCATGATCACCCTGCTCATTGTCACTGCTGTTGTTTTCCTGGCCCTGATGGGGTTCGTGGTCCTGTCCCTCACCTGGCCCCCGCTGATGCGCCGGACCTTCTGGCTGTCAGATCGCATCCGTTTCTGGCAGATGGTCCGCACCCTGTGGCGGATGGGCATGAAGCCCCAGGAGCTGTTTGACACCCTGGAGCAGATGTACAGCGAGGACGGCAAAAAACGCAACCGCGGCAGTCTGCTCTGTCGCCAGCTGTCCGGTGCCGTCAGCAAACGTACGTTCGGGGAACTGGGGCTGCCGGGCGATCCGACACGCATCGCCACCCCGGAAGACGTGCTCGGTCTCTGGTGTTCCCCCGTGGAAGCGGTGCTTTACCGGGTGGGTGCCATCACCGGCAACATGTCTGATGCCCTCGCGCAGTCGATCAGCCTGCTGGGACACCTGCGCCAGATGCGTGAGGCGATGGCCCCGGCCATCGCCCAGTTCTCGCTCCTGTTGCTGACGTTTCCCGGCATTCTGTGGGGGGTGTCGGAGAAAATGCTGCCCGCCATGTCCGGGCTGATCCCGCCCGAACGCTGGACGGTCCATATCCGCCTGCTCGACCAGCTCAGCCAGGGGATCCAGGCATACGGCCTGCTTCTGGCGGTGGCGGGGGTCGCGCTGCTCACGCTGCTGGTCCGCAGCCTGCCCCGTCGCGGGGGCGCGGTCCGCCGCCATCTGCTGGATGTGCTTCCTCCCTGGTCCGTCTACGCCACCCTGCAGGGCGCGCTGTTTCTGCTGAGTGCAGGCGCCCTGATGAAAGCCGGTCTTAAATCCCGCGAGGTGCTGGACGTCCTGCGCGGACACGCGTCGCCGTGGCTGGCGCTCCGTCTGGATGCAGCCGGTTTTCATGTGCGCAGCGGCCGCAATCTCGGGGCAGCGCTCTACGCCAGCGGGTACCGTTTCCCGTCCCTGCAGAGCGCCATTTTTCTGCGTACCGCCGGGGCCAGCCGGGATATTGCCGATGTCCTGCACGACTGGGGCGAAACCCAGATGCCGGTGGCGCTGAGCCGTATCAAATCCCTCAGCAACGGCCTGACCCTCGGGCTGGGGCTGCTGATCGCCGCTTTTCTGATTTACGTCATGTTCGCTGTCACCGGTCTGACCATGACTCTGAGCTCGCAGGGACTGTAGTTCCGGCACTATTTCACCCACTGTCACACGAGGTTAAACACAATGAGCCACAACGTATTACCACACCACATGCCGGCACGCCGTCTGCTGAATGCCGCCGTTGCGCGACGCCCCGCCCGTGGAGGCAACCTCAAGGATGCCATCATTGCCATCACCATCATTGCCGTGATCATCATACTGGTGTTCAGCCTCGGCTCCTGGCTTTACAGCCTGTATCAGGTCAGCGCCACACAGACAGAAGTCACCACCATGCTGGAGCAATCTCGCAAGCTCAAGAGCCGCAAGGGCTACGACGGGTCTTCCATGACCACCCTGCGCGCCGTCAACGGGATCCCGCCATCGATTGACCGCACCGGAGACACTTACTACAACCGCTGGGGGGGGACCTACACCCTGGCACCGGCCCAGGCCAACGGCGCGTCATTTTACAATGCCGTGTCCTTGACTCTGACCGGGGTACCGGAAGGGGCCTGTGGCGATCTGACCCAGTTGTTCCTCAATGCCGGCGAGTCCATCTACTCGGTAACCATCGGCAGCGCGGTGATGCTGACCTCAGATGTCTCCAGCGGAGACACCACTGCCGCCACGCTGATTGGCTCCCAGTGTGACAACGGCGATAAAACGCTGATCATCACTACGGCGCGCTGATGATCAACCGATCCGGGCGGTCCGTGCTGTTTCTGCTCCTGCTGGCGCTGACGGGACTGCTGTCTGCCGCCCGGGCCGCCGTGGCGGCGGACGTACTGCTGTGGCAGAGCTGCTTTGTGGCCGCCGGCCACAAGTACGGTATTGACCCGCTGCTGCTGGAGGCGATTGCCCGTCAGGAAAGCGGACTCAACCCTCTGGCCGTGAATGACAGGAACACCGACGGCAGCAGCGACTACGGCCTGATGCAGATTAACACCCTCCATATCCCCGGACTCGTCCGGGAAGGACTCATCTCCGGATACCGAGATTTGTTGACCCGACCCTGCCTGAACATTCAGATCGGCGCCCGCCTGCTGGCCCGCCACTTTCAGCGCTGCGGCGTCAACTGGAACTGTCTGGGCAGCTACAATGCCGGGTTTGCGGACGCCCGCCACCGGTTACGGGAACGTTATGCCGACCGGGTATGGCCCCGTTATCGTGAACTGCTGCGCGAACGCCGTGGCGGGAGGGTGCTATGAGCCTGGTTCTCCCGGCCGCCGTCACGCTGTGCCTGTTCAGCCTTTCTGCCCTCGGCGCCCGGACTTACGTGCGCCGCCTCGCCTGTCGGCTGGCGCTGCCGGCAGAACGGGGCCTGTCCGGCCTGCAACTGGCGATACTGATATTGCCCTTCTGGCTGAGTGCCCTGTGGCAGCTCTCGCGGCACGGTATCAGCGACAGCATACCGGCACTGACATTTCAGGCAGGCCTGCTGGCCTGCGCGGTCACGGACGTGGAGCGCGAGTGGCTGCCGGACAGCCTGACCGGGCCGCTCATTCTGCTGGCGCTGTTCGCTTCCCCGCTGCCGGGGTACATCATCACCCCGGTGATGGTGATGACGCTGTGCCTCCTGCTGCTTATCGCACTGGGCCTGTTTTTTGTCCCGTCGGTGTCCTCTCTGCTGCCGGGCCGGGGCGATATCATGCTCTGGCTGGCACTCTCCGCCTGGTCCGGGCTGGCCGGGAACCTGCTGTTCCTGTTCTCCCTGGTGGCCGGCGGACTCACCCTGTTGCTGACCCGGCGTGATCACACGCCGCTGGGCCCCTGGATGTGCCTGGCAGGCACCGGCCTCATACCGGTGACCACGCCGGCGCATCAACTCCTGACCCGTTTCATCCACACATTACTTTCCTGAGGCCGGTATGCGTATTCCGAACCCGCTGAGCACCCTTTTCTCCCGCCACCGTCCCGCCCGTGGCGGGGCCACTCAGGATGGCATCATCGGTGTCATGCTTTTTGTCGCCCTGACCGCCGTCCTGATGACCGCAATCACTCGCTGGCTGGATGAACTGCACTGGCAGAATGTCGCCCGTCATGTCAGTGCCGTGGCGGACGCCACCGGACGCTACCTGGCTGACAACCACGACGCTTATCTGTGCCAGTTAGCGCCGGCCAGTTGCACGACCGGGGCCACAACGTCTCTGCCTGTACCGTTCACCGCCCGGACACTGATCGATGCCGGCTATCTCGACAGCGGTATGGGCACCACCACCCCCGATAACCAGGTCTATCACATGGGGCTGCGCACCCGCGCTGTCACCGGCAGCACGCGCCCCCATCTGGAGGCGCTACTGGTCACTACCGGCGGTGAAACGCTGGGTGAAGGAGCTATCCGCCGTATTGCAGAACAGATTAACGGGATGGGAGGATTTATCAGTGATCCGGCACTGATTGCCCTCGGCGCAGAAGCCGACACAGCGTATGGCGCTGAGCTGTCCTGGTCGCTGCCGGTCTCGCCCTTCGGACTGACCGCTGAGGCGGGTCATCTGGCTGTCGCACTGAACAGTGGCGTAACCGGCAGCCTGGGGCAGGAAAGCGATCGTTTGTACCGGTTTGCGAGTGAGGCCCATCCGGAATACAACCAGATGTTCACCGATATCGATATGAATGGTAACAGCCTCAACAACGCCGAACAGGTGAATGCCAGCGAGGCCAGAATAGCGCGGTTTGTGGCGCTGGAGGGCAGTGGCTGGTTTGGCTGGCGGGACGGCGACGATATTCTCGCCTGGCTGCGCTGGAATAATGACAAAAACCGTGCGGAACTCCGCGATGCGGGCCTTGCGGTCGAAGGCGACATCACCACGGAGAAAAATATCAGTGCCAGCGGACTGGTGATGGCCGACCAGTATTTATACCAGAAACAGGTAGCCGTTGCCGGTGATGCATGTGACGCAGTCACACTGGGGATTTCGGACTCGCTACGTGACACCACCGGGCTGATAGGCCGCAACAGCAGCGGGGCAATACTGACCTGTCAGTCCGGTATCTGGCAACTTTCAACCACTGCCGGAAGCGTGACGCGTACGGCCAGTGATTCAACTTCTTTTGCCTGGGCCTCGGAGGGTACATTCAAATACCTCAATGTGCTGATTTCAACGCAATTCTCAGGACGGGATGGGTCTCATACACGCTATGCCAACTGGAATGTCTCAGTGAATGGCGCCAGTATAGGCATTATTAACCAGTCGCAATATGTCAGAAAAGGGGGAAGTTCAGGTCATTCATGGATATATGAAACCTCCATGAGTACACAAAAAATGTATGAGCTTAATATTAATCCCGGTGATGTGGTCTCCATAAATCACATCAGCAGTGATTACTGGCTTAGTAGTGATTTAAGTATCACTCTCTCAAATTAAGAAACGTGAACCAACGCTACAATCACCAGGTTTTGTGTTCCAGAACATTAAGCAGATCATGTTTTAGAAGGGAAGAAATAAACATCATAATTTGAATTATATTATTATGCCTAGAAACATAAGTCATATCACATAAAATGGCAATCTGAGCAGGGGTGATCGTCTTAAAAAAGTCGCGCTTGTTTTTTCATGCACACACATCCACATTATGGAGCACTGATGAATATTCTCCTCACTAACTTTCATCCAGGATATTGCGGCGGACATGCCTCTTATATTGAAACATTACTCTTAGCTCAGGAGCATATTGATGTGAATTTCTATGTCGCATGCCCATCATCCAGCCAACTGTTTCAAAACCTGAAACATGCTAATTTCAATAATCTGATAGCACTGGATTTCCCTGGAAAACTAAAAGATTACAAATTGATAGCATCAAACCTCAGAAAAATGAACAAATTAATATCAAAGCATAACATTCATATCGTCCACACCAACGGCTCATCTGATAACAGAATGGCACTCTACTGCAAATGGTTGCTGAGAAGTAATATAAGAATCGTCCATACACGACACCATTCGCACCTCATCAAAAATGCCATTTCAAAATTCCGACTTCTCAATATGAATGATGCTGTTATCTTTGTCAGTGCATCCGTATTTCATACACTAAATATCCCGGTAAATACCAAAAACATTTTTCTCATCAAAAATGGTATAGATCTCACCAGATGGAATATGCGGAAAAATAAAGAAAGCAAAGATAAATCATCTATCAATCTGGCCAGTATTGCAGGAACAGCGGATTATAAGTGCTGGCACCACCTTATTTTGGCCTTAAAAGCCTTGTCCGAAAAAAAACGTCAGCGATTCACCGTCACGATTGCCGGCTCCAAACCAGACCTGACCAAAATAGAAAAATTATGTGGACGTGACTATCCCGCTCATCTCGTCACGTTTGCAGATTTCACCGACAAGCCGGAACATCTCCTTGCTGATGTTGATGCTGATATTGGTTTTGTTCTTTCTGATTCGGTTGAAACCATCAGCTTTGCCTGCCGTGAAATGATGGCCGCGGGCTTACCGGTGATAGGGAGCAATTTCGGTGGGATCGCAGAAAACATCACAGACAGAGAAGATGGCTGGGTCGTGCCGACCGGCGACATCGCTGCACTCAGCACTATTTTGGGTGATATCGCGGATATGTCACACAACAGACTGGAAAAAATGAAAGCCAGCGCCAGGCTGAAAGCCAGTAAAGAGTTTAGCCGCGACAAAATGATTGAACAAACCTGTAAGGTTTACCGCCTTGTCGCCGGACAATGATATTCTGAGCATCAATGCTGATTGCTGACGCCCGTTGCCGCACTGTGTGTGTCGGAAGATGACACTAACCCCGCTGGCTCCTACCCTCAGGCGCAGGTTCACTTTACCTGCGCTTTGCCCCTGACACCATGTAACGTTCACTCGTTGCCGCGCGACAACGGCTCCCTTGTATCTAACAGTTTGTGGTGATTAGCTACCACCACTGAAGCAGAGTGAGCAGCCCCCTTTAGGCCGTAACTGCACCTTGTTCGATAAAACCCGTTTTGATCAGTTCCTCGAGCACCGCCCGCCACAGTCCGCGACCGGGGGCCGGGGGCCGGCGCACGCGAGCAGACGAGGAGGCGGAATATCACCAGCTCCCTGCCTTATCCCCTGACGCACCGCAAGCCAAAAACCATCTCCCCTCCTGTCTGAGTTTCCCGCATTTTTTCACCCACCTTTCAGGCAACCTGAACCCCCCTGTTCTCAGCAACAACGAGGTTGCCATGGATACCACACCGACACCATCCCGTTCATCCCGTCGCGGCGCGGCGGATATGCTCAACCAGTTACCTGCCCTACACACCGGTCTCTCCATCACCATCAATACCCGCGAAGCAGCCCTCTTCTGGGAAAACCAGCATGTGCGCTGGCGCCTGACCGCCTTATCCCGTGTCTGGCAGGCACAGAAAAATGACAATCCCTGGGCCGATGCGCGACTCTGGGAACTGGACCAGGTGATGACCACCACCCACGACACACTGCTCGCCCTGCGCCAGGCGATGGATGCCACTCTCGCCGAACTGCCACCCGGCATCAGCGTCAGCACGCCCGATTTCAGCCAGGGCGTCTCACTCGGACAGCAGTCGGCCTCTCCACCTGTCGGGATGTTTATCACCCTATTTGCCCTGTTCAACCAGGCACTACTCACCCTTCTGCAGGTCCGTATGACCGGGCTGTCTCCCCTGTCCGTCACTGAAAACTGGCGTCGCCAGCTTCTTCAGACCATGCAGGCACCACTGAGAACACTGCTGCCGGGGCCGGTACTCAGCGCCGCTCACAGCACAGTGTCCCGGGCCGACCTCCTCCAGTCCACCCCGCTCGGCCGTCACTGGCAGGCTGCCGCCGGTCTGCCTGACCGTCTCCTGCTGGCCGGGCGTCGGCGCTCACGCTGGCAGTCTCCACTCTCGCTCCCCACGGCGGCGGTCACGGCCATTATGAATCCGAAGACCACAGAGCAGGAGAATAGCGCCCCGGTCAACCGCGCGACTACACACGAAGTACAGGAACGACATGAAGCCAGTGAGCCACCTGAAGCGGACGGGTTGCCTGAAACCCCGGACAGTGATATCCCGCTGTCACCGCTTCCCGGATCCGCTGAGGTCGAGGCAGAGGACGAATGACAATGCAGCTGTTTCTGTGTGAAAAACCGTCTCAGGGGCGGGATATTGCCGCCGTGCTGGGGGCGACGAAACGGGAGGAAGGCTGCCTGTCGGGGCCCGGCATCTGTGTCACCTGGGCGCGCGGGCACCTACTTGAAGATGCACAACCCGACGCCTACGACCCGCGGCTGAAGAGCTGGGACCTGTCCCTGCTCCCCGTCATTCCGGAGACCTTCCGCCAGGTGGTACAGCCCGGCGGCCGACAACAGTTCACGGTGATTAAGCGCCTGCTGAAACTGGCCCGTGAAGTGGTCATCGCCACCGATGCGGACCGGGAGGGGGAGGTGATTGGGCGCGAAATTCTCGACGCCTGCCACTGGCGCGGGCCGGTGAAACGGCTCTGGCTGTCGGCCCTGGATGAAACCAGCATCCGCCAGGCACTTGTCCGTCTTCTGCCCGGCGACGCCACCCTGCCGCTCTACCATGCCGGACGGGCGCGGGCCATTGCCGACTGGCTCACCGGCATCAATATGACCCGCCTGTATACAGTACGGGGCCGGGCGCTGGGGTACGATGGCGTGGTCTCCGTCGGGCGAGTGCAGACGCCGGTACTGCGTCTGGTAGTCGACCGCGACCGTGAGGTGGAGGCATTTGTGCCGCAACCCTGGTGGCAGACCGGTCTGCAGCTGGAGGCACAGCAGACCCGGTTCAGCGCCCTGTGGCTGCCACCGGCAGGATTTGCGGATGAAGCGGGCCGCTGTTTGCGCCAGGATGCAGCCCGGCAGGCCGCCGCGCTGGCGGGTCAGGCAGGGGCAGTGTCAGTACTGTCCACCGACACCCGACGGGAAACCGAATCCGCGCCGCTGGCTTTCAGTCTTGGTCAGCTGCAGCAGGTGTGCTCCCGCCGCCTGGGCATGGACGCCGGACGGGTGCTGGAAGTGGCTCAGTCCCTCTATGAGACGCACAAGGCCACCACCTATCCACGCACAGACTGCGGCTGGCTGCCGGAAAGTATGCGGGCGGAGGTTCCGTCCGTGCTCCGGGCCCTGAGTGACGCCGACCCGTCGCTGGCCGCCACGATAAGCACACTGCAGCCGGATTTCCGCTCCCGCATCTGGAATGACAAAAAAATCACCGCGCACCACGGCATCATCCCTACCCGGCATCCCTGCCGCCCGCAGGACATGAGCGAAGATGAACGCGCTGTCTGGCAGCTGATTGTCACCCGCTATCTGGCGCAGTTTCTGCCGGCTCATGTCAGCGAACAGACCCGTGTGACCCTGGGCTGTGGAGAATTGCGTTTCCTGGCCCGCGGGCGCGTGGTGCTGACCCCGGGCTGGAAAGTGCTGTATGCCGCAGACGCGGAGGATGACGCCGGTTCTGCGGACGCCTCCCCTGACAACGCGCCACTCCCCCGCCTCTCGCAGGGGGAGCGCTGCCGGGTGGCCGGGGTGACCGTCGGGGAGAAGCAGACCACACCACCGGCCCACTACACCGACGGCACTCTGATTGCCGCCATGATGAATATCGCCCGGCTGGTCACCGACCCGCGCCTGCAGGCGGTGTTACGTGAGAACGCCGGTCTCGGTACCGAAGCCACCCGGGCCGCCACCATCAGCACCCTGCTTGACCGGGGGCTGCTGGTCAGAAAACAGAAACAGATACGGGCCAGTGAGGCCGGAATAGCGCTCTGCGATGCTGTGGCCCCGGTGCTGACAGACCCGGCCACCACGGCAGTCTGGGAGATGGCTCTGGACAATATTGCGCAGGGCACCCTGCCTGTTGACGTCTTTATCGACACCATGAAACGCCAGACGGCAGAGCTGGTTCAGGCCGCGCTGACCGCGCCGTTCTCCCTGCCGGTGACCCCGCAGCCGCCCTGCCCGCGTTGCGGGGCCCCGCTGCGCAGACGTCAGGGCAGCAACGGGACGTTTCTCGGCTGCAGTCGCTGGCCGGACTGTGACGGTATCCTCAGCACGGCACCGAAAAAAGGGAAACGCCCGTCCGGCGGACGCGGAAAACGCGGCGCCCCCCGCCGGCTTAATCTCTCCCCCTGATAGCGCGGTCTGCGCCGTCGCCATAAATGCGACGGCCGGCTGTCCCGATTTTCCCTGTCGCCTTTCATCTTAATCGCCGACGCTGACCGCTGAATATCCATCACGCAGAGAGAAAACCATGACAACCGAAAACACGGATACCGGTGCCGTAATACCGGAACTTCCGCAGCCGGAAATTCCGGCAACGAAAGTCCGCCATCACCGTCTGTTCGGACGTCGCCGCCCTCAGGCGCAGACGGACGGGGAGCCGGCCACGCTTCCGACCAGAAAAACCGGACGTCTTCATGCCTGCTTCACCCTGCTGCTCCTTCTGGGACTGGTCGGGCAGTTCGTGCTGTTCAGCCAGCAACTGCATCTTCTGCAGGCTGATCAGGAGGCGCTGATGCGCCGCGTGCCTGCCGGCATGACGCAACGCGCTGACGCCCTGGAAACCGCCCTCGATGCGCAGCAGAAGACGCTGGCCACCCTGCAGGCAACCACGGAGACCCTGCAGACCACGCTTCGCAACGCCCCGCAGGCGGTGGAGACCCTGCGCCGGGAAATGCAGGAGACGCTTGCCTCCATGAAAGAAACCCTGCAGTCGCTGGAGCTCCGCCATCATGTTCAGCAGGAGGTGCTGGATACGCTCCGTCATCAGATGGAACAGGAGACAGCCCGGCAAAAAGTCGCGCAGGAAGCCGGACCTTCCGCCACGCCTGCTGCGGCGTCCGGCAGCACAACGCCGATAGCGGGTGCGCAGAAACCGGCACCAGCACCGGTTAAGGCACCCGTGAAAGCCCCGGCAGGTGAAGCGGAGGCGAAGAAAACACCGGTCGCCACGCCACTGGCGGCAACGGCCTCTTCGCAAACGACGGCGTCTCCGCCTGCCGCTTCTCAACCCGCCACGGGTACGGTCAGAACAGCCACTGCCGCACGGACCAACATCCCACCGTTCGAACTGCGGGGTATCGAACACCGCGGGGGAGTGCCCTGGGCGGTCACCACCCTGCCCGGCGACATGAGCTTCAGCTCCCTGCGCCTGCTGATGGCAGGACAGAGCCGGGAAGGCTGGCGACTGCTCCGCACAACCGACAGCGGTGCCGTCTTCCGTGCCCCGTCCGGTAAAGAGCTGTCACTTGCCATCCGCTGAGGAAACACGACATGAACACACCCGCACGCTTTTATATCCTGATGCTGCTGACCGCCCTCCTGTCCGCAAGCGCACGGGGGAACGAACCTGCCCGTACCGGGCTCGGGACCACCCTTGAACAGACGCCCACGCTGACGGACAGTCAGCAGGCGCACACGACCAGAATGGCCACCGAGTGGGGGCTGACAGAGGCAGAGTGGCAGCGCTATGAACAACTGCGTCAGGGAAGACGGGGAATACAGTCCCCGGCAGCCGACCCGGTCACTCTGCTGGGGCTGGAAGCCCGTACGGCCGAAGAACGCCGCCACTTTGCAGAAATACTAGTCCGCCAGGAAAAGGCCCGCACCGACGCTGAACTGGCCCTGCAGCGGGAATACAACGCGGCCTGGCAGCGACTGTGGCCCGAACTGATGCGGGTGGGCGTTGCCACCTCACGCCTGGCCATCTTTGTCCGCAGTGACTGTGGTGCCGCCTGCCGGGAAGTGGTCGAACGTGTGGTGAACGAAAAACGTCACGCCGACCTGTACCTGGTGGACAGTGGCGGTAACGATGATGTCGTCCGCCGCTGGGCGACCGCACAGCGCATTCCTGCCAGCCAGGTTCGCGACGGCACCCTGACCCTCAACCATGATAACGGCCACTGGCTGCGCCAGGGGCAGGGGCGCATGCCGGCCGTGATGAAACAGAACGCGGAGGGCCAGTGGATACATACCGCTTTATGATAGTGCCGGCGCTGCTGGTTTCGCTGACCCTGCATGCCGCGCCGTCCGTGCCCGCCGCCAGTCCGCCCCCCGATGAGCAGCATCTGGAACAACTGACCCGGGAGGCGGCCCTGCGTCATCAGGTGCCACCGGAAGCGCTGCAGGCCGTCACCCTGGCGGAAAGTGGTCGGCTGATCGGAGGCCGTTTCCGGCCGTGGCCCTGGACACTGAATGTCGGTGGCCGGGGCTATTACTACAACAGCCGTGAAGAGGCCTGCCGGGCTCTTACCCGTTTCATGCGCGTCCGTTCCCTGAAACGCATCGATGCCGGCCTGGCCCAGACGAACCTGGGCTGGCACGGCCACCGTTTCGTGACCAGCTGCGATGCGCTCGATCCTTCCCGGAATCTGGATGCCGCCGCACGCATCCTGCGCGACTGTTATCAGACCCGCAACGGCAGCTGGCTGGATGCAGCCGCCTGTTATCACCATCCCCGGGGTGGCCTTCAGGCCCGACGCTACCGGGCCACCGTGCAGAAACACCTGACCCGACTGGTTGCCCAGTCCGCCGCGCCGGTGCTTCTTGTCGATATCCCGGAAAAACACACAGGGATCCCCCAGTGAACATCACCGTGACCGCAACCCTCACCCTGCTGCTGTTCAGTCTCCCGGCCTGCGCCACCCTGCAGATCCTTGCAGACTACGGAGGTGAGTCCACCGCCCCGTATTACCGGGACTTTCCGGAGGCAGCTCCGCAGCCCGTCCCGGCCGTCACTTCACCATCACCGCTGCAGGCCGCCGGTTTCCCGGTCAGCTCCCCTTCCCTGTCGCCCGGCGACGTGATGCCGCGGGCATTCAGTCTGCCGGGAATGATCCCGCTGTTTCTGGCCGGTGATGATGAACGCTCCCGCCGCTGGCTGGCCGGTAACGCCGCTGAACTGGCACGTATGCGGGCCACCGGCGTCATTGTGAACGTGACGTCACCGGCCCGGCTGAAGGCGCTGGCCGCACTGGCGCCCGGGGTGAATCTCATCCCGGCGTCCGGAGAGGAGATGGCTCAGCGTCTGGGCATACAGCATTATCCGGTTCTGGTCAGTGACCGGGGGCTCTCGCAACAGGTGACGCCATGATAGCTACCGTACTGTGGCTGATGGCCGTTTTCCTTATTATGGCCGGGATCATCCTGGCCTGCCGTCGTCGTCCCGGTGCGCGTGAACGTCGCCATGCCCGTTACCGCAGGCGGGCTGGCCGTATTCTGGACAAACTCCCCGGATTTACCAGCGACGGGCAGCGACTGGCCTTTCTGCGCCAGGTGGACCCGTACGTCACGGAAGAAGTGGTCCTGCTCGCCTTCGCCCGCCGGGGTCTGAGAACCGGCCATAACACCCACTACAGCGGTGACGGGGGGATGGATGGCGAGGTCTGGATTGACGGTGAACGCTGGCTGCTGCAGGTCAAACGCTGGCGACGGGCCATCAGCCCTGCGCACGTCCGCCGTTTTGCCACCCTGCTCCAGCGCCGCCGTGCGCCAGGAATGTTCATCCACACCGGCCGCACGGGGCCCGCCAGCCGGCAGGCAGAACAGTCCACGCCCCGGCTGTATATCGTGAGCGGCAGCCTGCTGCTGCGGCTGCTGAACCCGGATATCCCGCTGTCTGACACCCCCCTGCACTTCATCCCGACAAGGAATCACCATGAGTAACCGCTATGTTATCGAGGCCATGATCCGCCCGCCAGTGGAGCTTATCAGCGCATCCGTGCTGTTCGGCTGTGCCTGGCTGTGTGTTGACGCCCCATGGCTGGTCAGCGTCAGCCCCGACGGCTATTTTACCGCCGGTCCCCTGTCCGTCGCGGTCAATACCGCCATGGCGGCCGCTTTCGCCATCCCCGGAGCCATCCGTCTCTACCAGGGCTGGAAAATCTGCCGCTTTCTGGCCAGCCTGCGACGCCTGCCCGCCTGGGTGATGACCAGTGCCGCCATCCCTGTCAGCCAGCGTCGTCTCTGGCTCGGCCGGGGATTTCGCTGGGAACAGCGCCATACCCAGCGTCTGACCTACTGTCTGCGACCGGAAGTGGCACACTACGTTAATCCGGGTCCCTGTTACCGTCTGGCCCGCCACCTTGAACTGCGGTATGAGGGTGCGCTACCTGCCCGCCTGACCGCGACTGATTCCCGCTGGAACCCGGTCCGCCCGCTCCCGCCAGTGGGAGGGTCCCCCCTGATACACGGCATCGAGCCCCGCGAAACCGATGTGACCATGTCCCTTGCGGAACGGGTGGGGCATATGCTGGTACTGGGCACCACCCGGGTGGGTAAAACCCGCCTCGCCGAACTGCTTATCACCCAGGATATCCGCCGCGGGGAGGTGGTGATTGTGTTTGATCCGAAGGGTGACGCTGACCTGCTGCGAAGGATCTATGCCGAGTGCAGCCGCGCCGGACGCCGCGAGGACCTGATGGTATTCCACCTGGGCTGGCCGGAACTCTCCGCGCGCTACAACGCCGTGGGCCGCTTCGGACGGGTCTCCGAAGTGGCTTCCCGTGTCGCCGGACAGCTGGGCAGTGAGGGCAACAGCGCCGCGTTCCGCGAGTTCTCCTGGCGCTTTGTCAACATCATTGCCCGGGCGCTGGTTATTCTGGGACAGCGTCCCGACCTGTCCCTCATTCTGCGTTACGTCACCAATATGGACGAGCTGTTTGTGCGCTGTGCCCGCCATCTTCTCTCCACCCGGCACACGCAACTGTGGGCATTGCTTGAACGGGAGGCTGAAGCGATTGAACAGGGGACGGCGCTGCCGCCCGGCCGGACCGGACTCAGCCTGGTACTGCAGCAGTTTCTCACCTCGGAAGCGGGGCAGACACATTATGATCCGGTACTGGATGCGCTGCGTTCCGCGGTTCAGTATGACCGGACCTACTATGACAAAATCGTGGCCAGCCTGATGCCGCTGCTGGAAAAACTCACTGCCGGCAAGATGGCCCAGCTTATCGCCCCGGACTATCAGGACACCGCCGATCCCCGCCCGCTGATCGACTGGTCAGATGTCGTCCGGCGCCGTGGGGTGGTGTACATCGGCCTGGATGCTCTCTCGGATCCGGAAGTGGCCGCCGCCGTGGGCAACAGCATGTTTGCCGATCTGGTCAGCGTCGCCGGGCATATCTACAAGTTCGGCATTGATGACGGTCAGCCGGGCGCGGCGCACAGCCCGGTGAAAATCTGTCTGCACTGCGACGAATTCAACGAACTGATGGGCGATGAGTTTATTCCGCTGATCAACAAGGGCGGCGGTGCCGGGATGCAGGTCACCGCCTACACCCAGACCCTGCCGGATATCGAAGCGCGGATCGGCAGCACTGCCAAAGCCTCGCAGGTGGTGGGGAACTTCAACACGCTGGTGATGCTGCGCGTGCGACATACCGCCACCGCCGAACTGCTGACCGACCAGCTCCCTCAGGTGGAAGTCTACACCACCACCCTGATATCCGGGGTGACGGACGCGTCCGCATCAGACAATGACGCCCATTTTGTCGCCAACACCCAGGATCGTATCAGCACCGAACGCGTCCCCATGATCTCCCCGTCACATGTCATCAATCTGCCGAAAGGGCAGGCATTCGCCCTGCTCGAAGGCGGCCAGTTATGGAAACTGCGGATGCCGTTACCGGCCCCTGGTGATGATGCCCTGATGCCGGAAGATCTGCGTACTGTCTCCCGCTATATGCAGCAGAACTACCGTTCTGCCACCCAGTGGTGGGGGTAAGGATGGCAGAAGAACGTACACCGCCGCCCCGGCCACAGCCACCGGTCAAAGAACCCGGCCTCATCAGCTTTCTGGTCTGGCACCTGCCCTGGAAGCTGCTGGGGTTGTTCTTCTTCTCGCTGTTTCTGAGTATTGTGCTGGAGTTTGTCGGGATCACCTTTTTCTGGTCAGACGCGGGCTGGCACCACAGCCAGGAGGTGCTGCTGACCGAGCTGGCGTGGTTCCGGGATGATTTTCGTCAGGGTCTTTCCGTCGTGAGCGGGATGTCGCCCGGGGGACTGACGTCATCCGTCATCGGAACCCTGCATGAGTGGCTGATGGTGAAAAGTGGTTTTGAAGCCTGGGTCGACGCGGGTGCAGGGGAAAGCGCGGGGCTGATGAACCGGGCCGGCAGCAGCCTGTCGCGTCTGCTGCAGGACTATATTCTGGCAGCCATCCACGTCACGCTGGTCTGCGTCCTGCGGGTCCTGGTACTGCTGTACACACTGCCATTCTTTTTTCTGGTGATGCTGGCCGGGGCAACCGAAGGCTGGATGATGCGTGAGCTGCGCCGTTTTGGTGCCGCTTATGAATCCAGTTTTATTTACCATCACGCAAGGCGGATGATCAAACCACTGTTCCTGTTGCCCTGGCTGGTTTATCTGAATATCCCGGTAGCCGTGTGGCCGCCGGTGATCCTGCTGCCTTCCGGCCTGCTGCTGGCCAGCGCGGTGATGGCCACCGTAGCCACTTTTAAAAAATACCTTTAGTTTCAGTGTATTGTATTTTAGACGGGCGGATGTGTGTCAGATGCTTCCGCCCCGTCAGTCTGTGGACCGATTTTTGTTGGCAGTGCCAACAACACCGGCAGGTCGCTTTTTATGCCATCCTGTTGGCAGTGCCAACAATACCAGCAGGTCGCTTTTGTGCCATCCTGTTGGCAGTGCCAACAAAACCAGCAGGTCGCTTTTTATGCCATCACTGCTGGCAGCGCCAACAAAACCAGCAGGTCGCTTTTCGTGCCATCCCGCTGGCAGTGCCAACAAATCCGGCGGGTCGCTTTTTATGTCATCCTGTTGGCAGTGCCAACAAAACCAGCGGGTCGCTTTTTTGCCATCCTGTTGGCAGTGCCAACAAAACCAGCGGGTCGCTTTTTATGCCATCCTGTTGGCAGTGCCAACAAATCCGGCGGGTCGCTTTTCGTGCCATCCTGTTGGCAGTGCCAACAAAATACGTTCTCTGCCATTCAGACTGTTGGAGCCTCCAACACCAAGAGCGACCGATTCTGCCATTCAGACTACTGGAGCCCCCAGCACCAAGAGCGACCATTTCTGCCATTCAGACTACCGGAGAGCCTCGAGCACGGCGAAATCCCGTCGCGTCATTCCGCTCTCATTAATCAGTCACCGGCCGTTCTGATTTTCCTGAGGCCTTTTCTCTCCCCCTCCGGCACTGTGTCCTCCGTCTTCCCCTGTTCCGGAGTTCGTCATGCCCAGTTTCCGTCATGCCATCCTCATTGCCGTGGCCTGCACCATCACCGCCCCCGTCGCCGCTACCGAACACAGCCAGCTCGCTCAGGCCCTGCAGCAGATTGACCTGCTGCAGGACACCCTCGAACGTGCCCGCGCCGAAGCCGCGCAACAGCAGGGACAACGCTACTTTTTCGATTACACCGCCGCCAGTCGTGACCTCAGTGCCCTGCGCGGCGGCCTGCAGCGCTATCTCTCTCCGGCGCGCGCGCAGCCACGGATACCCGATGATTTTTCCGGTCACTACACACGGGAGTCCACCCGGTGAACTGGCTCGACGCCTTTCTGACCGCTTCCGGTGAAAGCGACCCGGCTGCCACGGTTCTGCTGACCTACGGCACCCTGTTCACCTTCCTGCTGCTTATCACCGCCTGGGTGCTTATTTCTGCGTGGAAGGAGGTCGCCCGCAGCGGTGAAAAAGGCGGCATGACCCGCCTGATGACCGGGGCGATACGCCTGCTCGTCCTGTTGCTCATTGTCCTCTGGTTCTTTTTCTCGTAAGGAGTTATTGCTATGTCACGATATTCATTCCGCCCCCTGTACTGGTCCCTGGTGTGGCTCTGCTGCCTCACCGGACCGGCGCTGGCAAACCTCCCCACAACGCAGAACAGCTCGTCGGGCACATCCGGCTCAAATTATATCGACAGGTTCAAAGGCTATGTCGCTGACGGGGCCGTCCTCCTCGGCCTGATTATCTGTGTCTATGCCTTCATCGTGGTCGCCAACGCCATCACCACCGAGTTTAACCAGGTGCGTGAGAAGCAGACCACCTGGGGCAAGTTCGGGGTGCTCTGCGTGGTGGGCGTGGTGCTGCTGGTCGTTGTCATCTGGCTGCTCAACCTCGCCGCCGACATTCTGCTCTGACCATGGCCCGCGACCTTATCCACTTCGTCCCCGACCGGCTGAACGCCGAACCCGTCGCCTACCGGGGGTTCACCACCCCGGAACTGGCGGCCGCCACCGGCTTGTCCCTCCTCGCCGGTCTGGTTATCGGGATTGTCCCCGGCCTGGTCTGGACCTGGGTCATCATCCCCACCTGCGCCCTGTTCATGCCCTTTGTCACCATTCTGCTCGGGGGGCGCCTGCTTGTACGCCTCAAACGCGGACGGCCGGATAACTGGCTGTGGCAGATGGCCCACTGGCGACTCGCGCAGGCGGGATTAGGTAAAAGGCGTACCGTCACCCGCACCGGCGTGTGGGGCGGACGCCGTGAAGGAGGCCCGTCATGAGCCGTTTTAAAAATGCCCTCAGCGCCCGGGATAACCATATCCTGACCCTCCGCGCCCTGGCCGGCGGGCTGTTTCTCGCCCTGCTGCTCTCGCTCTGGGGCTGGAAGTCCGCGCCTGCGGACCTGACCATCCACAACCCGCCGGACCTGCGCTCCGGCAGTACCCGCAAGTGGTGGGACATCGACCCCTCGAACGTCTATGCCTTTGCCTTCTATATCTTTCAGCAGCTCCACAGCTGGCAGAAGAACGGTGCGGAGGATTACCCGGCCCGCATCGACAGTCTGGCGGCCTACCTCACCCCCGCCTGTCGCGACTTTCTGCAGCGGGATGTCCGTACCCGGGCCATAGCCGGCGAACTGGACGGTCGTACCCGCCAGCTCGCCGAAATCCCCGGTCACGGCCTCGGCAACCCGGTGGCCGGTACAGACGGGCAGAGCCGCCCGCGGGTGAAAATCACCGATCAGGATAACTGGGTGGTGACCCTCGATCTGGCCACGCGCGAATACTTTCTCGGCGAGGAAATCAAACTCAGCCCCGTCCGTTACCCGCTGAAGGTCACCCGCTGGCCGGGGGACCCCGAAATGAACCCGTTCGGCCTGGCCCTCGACTGTTATGACGGCCTCCCGCAACGCCTTGGCGTACAGGCTCCGGAGACGCCGGTGAAAAAGGGAGGTCTGTTCTGATGCTGAACGTCCGTTATCTGTCCCGGTGGCTCGCGCTCTCCGCGCTCCTGTCGGCACTGCCGGTGGCGGCCGTGGAGCTCATGAAGTGGGAGCGTATCCCGCTGCCGGTTCCGCTGCATGTCGGCCAGGAGCGTATCGTGTTTGTCGACAAAAATGTCCGGGCCGGTTTTCCGGCGGCCCTGGGGGACCGGCTGCGTATCCAGAGCACCGGCGGTGCCCTCTATCTGCTGGCCTCCGCCCCGTTCCCGGCCACCCGCATCCAGTTACAGGACAAGGAGACCGGGGAACTGCTCCTGCTCGATATCAGCGCCACGGCGGTGCCCGACACCACACCGGTGAAAGAGCCGGTCCGTCTGGTCTACAGCGGGGAGGTCACCACGACCACGCCCGCGACGGGCAGCACCACCATCAGCGTGGCGACGCCGGCCTCCACCGCGTCACCGGTCACGCAGACCGCGGACAAAACCGCGCCCGCCCGAACGCCGGTGGCCGTGGCGCTCACCCGCTATGCCGCGCAGACCCTCTATGCCCCGGCCCGTACGGTCGCCGCCCTGCCTGGCGTGCGTAACGTGACCTCACCGCTGCCCGCCCGTATCACCACCCTGCTGCCCGGCGCCCCGCTGACCATCACCCCGCTGGCCACCTGGCAGCTCGGAGACCACTACGTGGTGGCACTGAAACTGCAGAACACCGCCGCCCGCCGGCTCACCCCGGACCCGCGCCAGCTGCAGGGCCGCTTTTACAGCGCCACCTTCCAGCACCCCTGGCTCGGTGGGGCCGGTACTGCCGAGGACACCACCACCCTGTATCTGGTCACCCGCGGCCGCCCTGATCAGGCCTTTATTCCCGAACCGGTCTGTCGCCAGCCCCGGAAGAAAGCGCCGCCGGTCTGCACTGACGCGACCGGTCGACCCGTCAGCTCGGAGGTGCTCCCATGAAATCCCTGTTACTGATTTTACTGATATTCGTCACCGGCGGGGCCGTGGGCTGGTCCACCTGCCTGCACCTGGGCCCGGCCGTGTCCCCGGACGCGGAACAGTGCAGCGAACTGATTAAAACGTCCGTCGGCGACACCCTGCGCGACGCTGCCGCCCGCGCCGCGGCACAGCTCAACCGCCTGTCCGGCAGGGAGTGACCGGATGAAACTGAAAATGAACCCCGTGGTGATGCTCCTGGCCGCTCTGTTCCTCGCCGGCGCGGTGACCGTTATTGTCAGAAGCCCGGACAAAACACCTGCCCCGGCCCGTCAGGGCGGTACCGTACCGGCACTGAGCCCCGAAGACCTCCGCGAGCTGGGTATCGAGGGCGATACCGCCCAGGACACCCTCAAAACCCTGGTGGGGAAAATCCGCAGCCTCGACCGTCGTCAGGGAGAGCAGGAAGATGCCCTGTCAGAAAAGGACAAAGAAAACACGCGCCTGCGTCAGGAGCAGGAAAAAATGCCTGACCGCATCAGCCGCGCCGTGGACGAGGCAAAGGAGGCTTCCCGCACGCAGATAGCCCGCCTGGAGGCCGAGCTGGACAAGCTGCGCCGCCGACAGAAGGACACCCCGGATACGCCAGACGCCTCCCCCCCGCCGTTCCCCCCCGGTGGCGGTGACAGCACCTACCCGGTCAGCGGTGGACAGCCGCAGACCACCCCGGTCCCGGACAGTCAGGGGCTGCTGTGGGTCGAGCCGCAGGATGCGCGCCGGGTTGACCGCAACGGCAACCCGCTTGCTGACGATGCCGTCACCCGGGACAGTACGCTGGCCTTCCCCACCGTGTTCGGTGACACCGTACAGCGCCTGGAGTCCGCCGCGCAGAAAACAAAGACGGAACTGGACGGCAGCACCGCCGCCCGCGACGCCCGGCCCGGTATCCCGTTCTGGACGCTGCCGGAGAACAGCACCCTGATGGGCTCCGTCGCCATGACCGCCCTCATCGGCCGGGTACCCATTGACGGCAACGTCACCGACCCGTACCCCTTCAAGGTGATTATCGGTCCGGAAAACCTGACCGCCAACGGGATTGACCTGCCGGACGTCGAGGCCGCCATCCTGTCCGGTACCGCCACCGGGGACTGGGTCCTTTCCTGTGTCCGCGGCACCCTCACCAGTTTCACCCTGGTCTTCAGCGATGGTCGCATCCGCACCCTCACCGGCGCCTCCCGCAGCGGGAACGGCAACAGCGCACAGGGACAGGGTATCGGCTGGCTCTCCGATGACAACGGTATCCCCTGCGTCAGCGGCGAGCGCAAAACCAATGCCGGAACCTACCTGCCTACCCTGTTTGCCCTGAGCGGTGCCGAAGCCGCCGCCGACGCAATGGCCACCTCGCAGACCTCCGCCACCACTTCCGGCGACAGCGTGCTCTCCTCTCTGACCGGCAGCGCAGGCCAGTATGCCCTCGGCCGGGGACTGTCCGGGGGCACCAGTGCCGCCGCTGAATGGTTCCGCAAACGCTATGGCCAGATGTTCGATGCCGTCTATGTCCGTCCCGGGGCGGAGGTGGCCATCCACATCAGCCGGCAACTGGAGATTGACTATGAAGAAGACGGACGTCTGGTCCACTACGGACGTGTCCTGAGCGGCGCAGAGACCGCCGCCCTTGACTGAGGAACCGCCCATGAACAGATCACGACTTTCCCTGCTGACCCTCACGCTGCTGCTGGCAGGCTGCTCAACCTCGAAGGATGCGCTGATGCCCCCCGGTGACACCGACATGAAGACACTCTGGCAGTCCCGCAGCGGCGGCAGCGCCCGCCTGATGGACGCGCGCGCGCAACTGCGCCGGCCGGTGACCGACATCCCGGCCGCAGACCAGGCCGCCTGGACACGGACCGCAGAAAATGAGATCAACAGCCAGTTTCCCCGCCTGCCCAGCCCTGACCTGGTGATGTATATCTTCCCCCACCTGATCGCCGGCGACCCGATGCCAGTCCCCGGCTACAGCACCGTCTTCCCCCTCCATGACCGCACCTGGTATGCTCTGCCGGGTGAAGGTGAACGCACGGAGGCCCTCTGATGCGCACCCTGCTCCGTCACCTGCTCAGCCACCTGCGCCCCGCCCCTGCGGCCATCCCCCCGGACACTGCAGGTCTGGCGCGTCATGATGCCCGGGGCAAACCGCTCACCGTCAGTCAGTACCAGCAAATCTGGGCGCACCCGCCCTCCTTTGCCGCCTTCCTGCCCTGGGTCGACTGGCTTGACGGTGACCGCTGCCTGCTGCTTGAGGATGGCCATTCCGTTTCCGCCGTCTATGAACTGACGCCGTTCACCACAGAAGGACGCAAGGAAGCACGGCTGGCTGAAATCCGCGATCAGGTGGAAGATGCCCTGCAGAACAGCTTTGCCGGTCTGGAAGAGAACCCCTGGGTCATTCAGTTCTTCTGCCAGGATGAGCGTGATCCGCAGGCCTGGATCGCACATATCCGCGACTATATCCGGCCTGCCGCCCGCGACACCCCGTTCACCGGCGCCTGGCTTGAGCAGATGACCCGCCACCTGACCGTCGTGGCACGGGACGGCGGCCTGTTCGAGGATACACTGGTCACCGGCACCGCCTGGCAGGGGCGCCGCCGCCGGGTGCGGATGGTGGTCGGTCGTCTCACCGGTGCCTCAGAGTCCACCCGGCGTACGCCGGCACAGATGCTCAATCAGACCTGCCAGCGCTTTACCGCCGCCCTCGCCGGTGCCGGGGTACCCGCCCACCGGCTGGGGGCAGTGGACATCTACCTGTGGCTGGTACAATGGTTCAACCCGGGCAACGATCGGGCATTTTACCAGCGGCTGGCTGACCGTTACCGTACGGAGAACCACGCTCCGGGCCTGCTGCCCTTTGCCCGTGACTTCGGCGAAGATGTCCTCGCCTGCAGTCCGGTCTCCGACGTTGACAACGGGGTCTGGTGGCTCAACGACCGCGCCCACCGTGTCCTGGTGGCGGAACGCCTGACCGACCCGCCGCCGCCCGGCGCCCTGACCGGGGAACGGCAGACCGGCGACCATATCCGCGCCGCCTTTGATGAACTGCCCGAAGGCAGTATCCTGGCCCTGACCGCCATCGCCATTCCCCAGGAGCCGCTGGAGAAGAACTTCACCCGCCTTGAGCGTAACGCCATCGGCGATAACGCCGCCGCCCGGGCCGTGCAGCACGACGCGAAGGAAGCCATCCGCTGGCTGGCCGCCCGCCACCGCCTGTGGAAAATGAACCTCTCCTTTTTCATTTCCGCCCCCGACCTTGCCGGCCTGCGCGAGCGCGAGGACACCGTCACCACCACCCTCTCGCGCCACGGGATCGCCGTCCTGCAGCCCGAGAACCTGGTGGCCCCCCTCAACGCCTGGCTGCGGGTCCTGCCCGGCTGCTTCAGCCCCGCCGACGACCCGCACGGCTGGTACAGCCAGCTGGCGTTTGTCCAGCATATTGCCGGGCTGCTGCCGGTCTTCGGCCGCGCCACCGGCACCGGACACCCCGGTATGACCTTCTTTAACCGTGGCGGTGAACCACTGCATGTCGATCCGCTGAACAAGGCCGACCGCGGCCAGAACGCGCACATGCTGCTGTTCGGTCCCACCGGGGCCGGTAAATCCGCCACCCTCAACGCCCTGTTTGCCCAGATGATGGCCGTCCACCGCCCCCGGCTGTACATCATTGAGGCCGGTAACTCCTTCGGCCTGTTCGCCGATTACGCCACCCGTTATGGCCTGACGGTCCGGCGGGTCAGTATCCGCCCCGGCAGCGGTGTCATCCTGCCCCCGTTCCCGGACGCGCACCTGGCCCTCGACGCCAGTCCCGACCTGCCACCGGACGACGCGGACAAACCGGAGGAGGACGATGAAAAACGCGATGTGCTGGGCGAAATGGAGATTGCCGCACAGCTGATGATCACCGGCGGTGAACCCCGCGAGGTGGAAAAGTACACCCGCGCCGACCGGGGACTGGTGCGCCGCGCCCTGTACGAAACTGCGCAGCGCTGCGTGACAGAAAACCGGGCGATGCTGCCCGCCGACCTGCGCGCCACCCTGCTGACGTTCAGCATCACGGACAGCCTGCACCAGAAGGCCCGGGATCGCGCCGCCGACATGGCGTCCTGCCTCGACCTCTTCACCTCCGGTTTTGAAGGCGAGGTGTTTAACCGCCCGGGCGAGACGTGGCAGGATGCGGACGTCACCTTGGTGGATCTGGCGCATTTTGCCCGCGAGGGATACGAAGCGCAGATGGCTATGGCGGTGATCGCCCTCACCAACCACATCAACAGCCTCGGGGAACGGGAGCAGCACAGTGACCGGGACCTGATTTACGCCATCGATGAGGCCCACCTCATTACCGCCAACGCCCTGCTGTCCCCGTTTGTCACCAAGGCCTCCAAAATGTGGCGCAAGCTGGGGATCTGGCTGTGGCTGGCCACGCAGAACATGGAGGACTACCCGGCGACGTCGGCAAAAATGCTCAACATGTGCGAGTTCTGGATGTGTCTGGTGATGCCTCCGAAGGAAGTGGAGGAAATCGCGCGTTTTCGCACGCTGTCGGACGAGCAGAAACAGATGCTGCTCTCCGCGCGCAAACTCAGTGGCGCCTATACCGAAGGGGTACTGCTGGCCCAGAACCACCAGTCCCTGTTCCGGGTGGTCACCCCGTCACTGTATCTGGCGCTGGGCCAGACGGAAAAGGACGAGAAGGCCGCCCGCCGCAGGCTGATGGACACGCACGGGTGCAGTGAACTGGACGCGGCGCTGATGATCGCGGCGGCGATGGATCTGGCCAGAGGGCTCGTTCCCCAGGAGGCGCTGTGAGGCTGAAACCCATTTTTGAGCGCGGTGCCTCCCCGGCCCTGCGGCTGTCAGCCGACCAGGAGGCCAGATTCAGCAGTCTGTGCCACTACCTGCAGCGCCGGCTGGGTGCAGGGGTGGACATCACGCCACAGGCGGAACGCACCGGGGCGCAGAGCGCCCTGACCCTGCGTCTGGTCGGCTATAACGGACGGCGGGTAACGCTGCGCCTGTGCGTGAGCGGGTTTGTCCGCTGGCCGGTTCTGCCCGCCGACAGCGACGCGCCGCTTGTGGTCCATGCGATGGACGCGGCCGATGTGATGGCCCTCGCCGCCGAGCTGCACCGTCGCCTGCAGCATCCTCTTTCCCACTGAGGTCCGCCATGACAGACATCCGCCTCCCGCCTCCCGGCACCACACTCACCCTGAAGGCGCTGGTGACCCTGATCCATGCGCTGGATATCTCCCGGCTGACCCGGCAGATACTCCAGCGGGTACGCGAGCACGCCCCGGGCCCCTGATTGTTTTCCATGTAGCCTCAGGCGCACCCTGCGCCTTTTGCCGGCCCCGTGCCGGCCTTTTTTATCTCCCGCGTATGGTAACATCGTTTCAGCACTCCGCGCCGTGCTGGCGGGGGCACCAACACGGAGGAGGTTATCTGCCATGCACACTCACACCCTGAATGTCCCGCTCAGTCCGGAAGCCCGGATGGTAATGCTGCGTGAGCTGCTCACGGAGGTCCGCGCCAGCCTCGGTGCCGGTCCGTTAACCTTCACCTGGCGCGAAGTGTCGGGCGAACGTATGCCGGTACTGCGGATCGATATTTACAACCGCCATGGCCGGCTCCACGCGGTACGCCTCAATCTGCCACCGGACAACCCGGTCCATACCGCGCCCTGTATTGACGCCCTTATCCGGGCATTTTCCGGACTGCTGTCACAGTCTCCGTCCCCGGAGAAGCAATAACCTCGACAACACCAGGGATAATACGTTACGGTCAGTCCTGCAGTACCCTCAGAATAAGAGTGAGTCTCCTTCCCTGACAGCTACTGACGGTACCGTACGCACAGTCGTTGATTAACCACCGGCTGTGCGTTTTTTTTACATCAAATGCTCTGCAACCTCGCTGCCATAGCAGATAAAATTGCGACAACCGCGTGTCTGACTTTTCTGCTGATCCCCCCTCTCCCCCCTGACATGCTCTGCGGACATCCCCATCCGGAGCAACAGCATGATTATCGTCCGTCCCCTACTCATCGCCACCACCGTCAGCCTCACCCTGCCGGCCACGGCCGCCACCGAAATCTGGCTCACGCGGTCACAGTCTGAGGCCGCCGCGCCCTTCCCGGCGGGCATCACTGTTCACATCATTGACGAAGCCGCCCGCCTGCAGGCGGAATTCTTTGCTCCCGTCACCCGGGCCACCTCCCCCGCCGACGCGCAGCAGGCCGCCATGGCCGTGTTCAGCGCACCCGACTGGCCACAGCGCGAAGCCCGCCTGCGTCAGGCTCTGGAGACCGTGGCGCGCGCCCGCTCACTCGGCATTGAAAAAACGCCGGCCATCGTCATGGAAGACCGTCTGGTGATCTACGGAAGCACCGACGTGCCTCAGGCGCAACAGCTGGCCCGCCAGGCCAGGCAAGGAGGGGCGCGATGACCAGACTGCCTGCCCGGCGCGCCCTGCTGCTGGCGCTGACGCTTCTCGCCTCCGACTCCCGCGCCCTGAACACAGCAGATATTATTGCCTCCGCGCTGTCCCCTTCCTGCCTCAGCTGGCGTATCAGCGGGATTTGTTACTGGCTGTACTGCACGCCTGTCGGCTGTACCGTACGCACTTCTGTGCGAGTCTCCCACTCCCTGCCCGATGCGGTGGTGACCGTACATGGTCAGCCGGCCAACACCCCGTGGAGCGAAACCGCCATCGTCGCCGGGGCAGCACTTGAGGCGGCGTCGACTCTCTTCTCCTTCACGCCCGGTGGCGGAAACAACGAAGTCAAGATGCACGCCGGTACCGACACCCGGGCCCGCAAGATAAACATGCGCTTCAGTGACGCCGACGTCACCGGCCATCCGGCCCTGGCCGCCACCGCCTTCACCGGCTGGCTCAGCAGTATCGCCAGCTACAGCTGCGCCGGCGTCTCCACCCCGATGCTGCCCTACTTTCTCAGCCCCCTGGATGCGCTCGTCTGGCGCAGCGGCGTACCGGAGACCCTCTATCCGGAAGCCCTGATACCGGGGCGGCGAGAACTGGGCAGCGGCAGCGACAACTGGGGCAACCTCTACCCCCGGGGCGGATTCACCGTTCAGGAAAACGGCTACAAAGCTGCCGCCATCGTTGCCCAGCGTGCGGCAGACATTGTCACCCGCACCGGCCAGCTCCATGTGTACACGCCCATGACCGGCACTGCCCGGGACGGCTACTGGCCCCCCGACCCGGTGGAAGAAAACACCGGCACCACAAACCACCAGTGGCAGCGCCTGACGCCGGCGATGACAACCTCCTGCGCCGTGTTCCCGGATATCACCGGCAACAGCGATTTCTCCGCGGTGCTGGCCGAAGACGACCGGTATGCCTGGACGCTCTGGCGTCCCTACAGCTGCTGCCAGCGTCGTGGCCAGACGCTCCTGTATTCCACCCGCTTCTGAAGGAGTCTCCGATAATGATGAATCCCACACAGTCCCCTCACCTGCTGTCGCTTGCGGTGGCGTCAGCCCTGTTTGTCACCCCCACCGCGCCGGCCGCAGAGAACTGGGCTTTTTCGGAAAAAGGCCTCGTCAGCGATGCGCTGCACTACCGTATCGGAGGCGGCAACATCACCTCCGGAGCCAGCAACAGCGGCGCGCTTGATGCGCTCAGTCCGTCCGTAAAGTGGAAGACCAACCTGATGTGCGGCAATTTCGACCTCAGCACCACCGTCAGCAACCAGCTCAACGGCCTCACCGACGGCTTTCAGTCACTGATGGGGGATGTGCTGAACAGCGCCTCCGGGGCGGTATCCAGCCTCCCCGGCCTCATCATGCAGCGTTCCAACCCCGGACTCTATGAACTCATCACGAACGGCTCCCTGCAGGCGTCAGCCTGGTTCGACCAGGCTCTGCTGACCTGCCAGGGGATGACCGACAAGGTGGCTTCACAGATGGACAAGGGCGGCTGGTTCCAGGCGACCCGGGCGCAGAATTATATCGATACCGTCGCCAGTACCAGTGACGCCATTCAGGCCGGGAGGTCTCTGGACAAGGACGACGGCAGCAAGGGGGTCCGCTGGGTGGGTGGTAACACCCGGGGAGGCAAGGGGCAGGAAGCCATCAGACCCACCCGGGACCTCTCCCGCGCCGGCTATAACATCCTGAACAACCGGGACACCACCAGTACCGCCACCGTCACCGACAGTCAGTGCCAGGGAACCATCTGTGGCCGCTGGAGCAGCAGCACCGACGCGTCAGAAGACATTGTCAGTATCCTCGGGGATCGTGCCATCCGCACCTGTGCTGATCCTGATGCCTGCTCTGACGGGGGAACCACGGAACAGGATGGTTACACCACTCCCGGCACCGGCCTGTCTCCGGTGCTGGACGCAACGGCACAGCACAATCTGGAAGTACTGACGAAGCTGGTCAGTGGCGGCCTTGACCCCACTGACAGCAATCTCGCCACCCTGAAAACCGGCGGAATGACGATCTCCCGTAACGTCATCACCGCCCTGCGCCGCGACACTTCCGGCCCCTCGCTGGTCCGCCGTCTGGCGGATGACCTCGCCATGAGCGATACCATCAGACTTGGTCTCGACATCCGTCGCGTGCTGACCGCCGGAATCCACTCGGAGCCGGACCTGAGCCAGTCCACCGCCATCGAGGCCGCGCATGAAGCCGGAAATGCCACCCTCGAACGCCTGGACAGCGAACTGCAGGCCCTGAAACTTGAGATGGACATGCGCCGCGCCGTAGCCACCAACGCGCTGCTGACCGTACTTGAGCGCAACGAAGGGCGTTCGGACAACAACCCGAATGTCCAGATCAACGACGATGTCGACGCCGGCCTGACCGACATGCAGTCCACCACCGCTGAAGAATAAGGGACCTGAGACCATGCGACTGATTGTTTCCCGCCGCACCGGTGCCGTCCGGGTGGCCATCACGCTCCTGAAATACCTCCTGGTCATGCTGAGCCTTACCGCCGGCCTGCTCCTGGTGGCCCATCTTGCCCTCAACAATCTGCCGGCGTTTTTCGCCCTTCAGGACTGGCTGTATCACCACCGCGAATACCTGCTGGCCTGGCGCTGCCTGCTGTACCTCACCGGCTATGCCGGCATTGTCTGGCTGTGGCGCCAGCACGGTCAGGGAGAGAAGGCGGTCCTGTACCGTCCGGCCCTGGCCCTCACTCTGCTGATACTGCTCAGTGAAGCCACCCTCCGGAGCGCGCCATTATGACCACCAACAGTTACCTGGAGTATTTTCTCACCCTGCTCGGCTGGCTGGTGAACAACAACATCTGGGAGATGCTGACGGGCAGCGGGCTGTTCGTCCTGCCTCTGGTTTTCCGTATTCTCGGCGAGTGGATACGCGTGCGCGAGGAAGGTGAGGATGAGGGCAATAAGGGCCTGCTGCTTATCCCCCGCCTTGAGCACGTGCTGTACGGCGCGATGATAGTCATCATCGCCTGCTGCATGCCCGCCAGCCAGCTCAGTCTGTCCACCCTTACGTACGACACAGCACGGGCCAGCGAATGCGGTTACTGGACGCCGGCGAAACCGGAAAACACCGGTTACAGCACCATTATCTCCTCGCTGAACGGGGAGAGCGCGGCGGTGCCGGTCTGGTGGGTGGTGGTACATAAATATGCCAAGGGCGTCACCCAAGGCGCCATTGCCGGCATTCCGTGCCGGCCTGACCTGCGCCAGGTCCGTTTTGACATTCAGCACACCCGGCTGTCGAATCCGGCGCTGGCCGAAGAAATCAGGGAGTTCACCCGGGACTGTTACTCCCAGTCGCTGTATACCTGGAAACGGGAGAATCGCGGTGTCACCGTGGACAAGTCAACCCTGCGCGACATCAGCTGGATAGGCAGCAACACCTTTCTGACGACGAAGGGGTATTATGATGAGCTGCAGGCCCGCAACCTGCAGCGCCACTGGCCGTGGGAGGAGAGCCGCGACAGCGGCTTTTTTGGCGGATACCAGGCAGGCGGTCACCCTTACTGCGCCGAATGGTGGACGGACGGCACCTATGGACTGAAGGCGCGCATCCTTGACAACGTCACGGATGAAACCCGGCGTAGATTACGGGTGGTGATGAAATCGATGGACGTCAGCGAGGCTGACTATACCGAAGCCCTAGTGCGCCAGCTGGTGAGTCCACGGAACATGACGGTCTCGCAGAACGGCCAGGTGTATGTCGGCTACGGCGGGAATGTGGATCCGACGGCCACCAGTGCCCTCACCCGTACCGCCAGTGTGGCCGGAACGGCGCTGGGCAGCCTTGCGGCGTTTCCAGCGTTTGATGCGATGCGCCAGGCGCTGCCGATGGTGCAGGCCATTGTACTGATGTCGCTGTATATCCTGACCCCGATGATACTGGTACTGAGCGGGTATCAGTTCAGGCCGGTCATCACGTTGACCTTTGTGATGTTCGGGCTGAATTTCCTGACGTTCTGGTGGGAGCTGGCGCGCTGGCTGGACTCGTGGATGCTGACTGCGCTTTACAGCTCGGACACACACTCGCGGATGAATATTGCGGGACTACAGAATACCAGTGACGACATCATTCTGAACCTGATTATGGGGACGATGTTTATCGTGCTACCCTCAGTCTGGATGGGGGCATTGGGATGGGCCGGAGTTCATATCGGACATACTATGAGCGCTTTGATGAAGCAGGCAACAACAGATGCGCAAACCGCAGGTGGCAAGGCCGCAAATAAGATAGCCAAATAGTAGAAAACGTTAAAAAATAATATACCCGTTACGGCCCATCAAAAATGATGATGGGCCGTAGCAGAATAAAGTTAATCATTTTCATCATCGAATTGCCACGCAGTGTCAATGCGATAATCTAAATCAAAAGGACTTTCGTCGACTTGATATTCTAAGTCAAAGGGTATACCAAACTTAGTTGCTGACATATCTGAATATCTTCCTCCGACTAAAGCACATAAAATCCATGCCCCGCCAACAAAAAATATCAGATACCCGGAGATCAGACACAGGCCGACAGCCAGTGCCGTGAGCAGCATCGCCAGCGTGCCACGCCAGATTATCCTGAGGGTCTGCACCGACATCTGCGGATACTTCCGGATGAGCCATTTCTCCACCAGACCGGCAATCTCACGACACTCTCTGTAAATTCCTTTAATATTGCTTACTATTGTCATAACAACCTCCCCGGCCTGTTGGTACAAACCATCTGGATTCATCTGGTCCAAATTTTACACAACTCACATGATCCAGCCAGGACTGACATCACTTTTTAAATCTTTAATCTGAATAAAATGACCGTTCTGACATCATTTACAGAATATTCACCCGTCAGCTGCAGAAAGAAGCAAAAATAGCGGATCCTTAACTACAAATGCGAGCAGACCAGGATAGCCAATAACGATCAGAATGCCATTATTGATCGTTATTAACGATCGTTTCCTCAGGGGCTTCAAATCGATTAAAAACCGATCAAAAATGACCATTTCCTCACATACCGGAGCACATTTGTGAACCAGAAGAATCGCCAGATACTGACGTTAACAGGAAACATAAAATCAGGAAAGAAGAGACACAGGACTATAATTCCCGGTCATAAATATATTTACAATGTCAGTAACAATAAAATTGAAGAGACATCTCTACCTGGAAACAGTGTAAGTAAAACTGAAATAACCGAATATAAAAAAGAAAGAGCACCGCACATTAGTCAAAACATCACAGAAACCACGAAAAATAATGAAACAGAGAATTCCCCGGCACCTGTAAAAAAAGTAAACAAAACGCCCCAGATTCAGACAGCAAAACGAAAAGGAAAAGCCCGACGACATCTTAATTACACCAAACGGTGCATTAAGTTTGTTTTCTCTCATTTCCCCGCACTGAAAGACTATAAGACACCACTGCCACTTGCGCTCAATATCCATCTGCAGATGATGGATTATATGAGAGAACACAACCTCCCCCTTTCCGAAGAACAGGTTAAAAAGGCTCTCCGTTACTATACCCTACAGAACACTTATCATCTGGCTTTATTAAAATACAACTGGCGGCGGGATATCTATGGAAAAAAAACCACACCGTTAACGGCGGAAGAAAAAAAGAATGCGGCCCTCAGACTTCGTCTTAAGAAATAAAGTGCCGCCGCCGGAGTACCTTCGGTATTTTGCGCTCACCGGTGAACTGTCGTCCATTATGGCGAAGGATCGTGCTTGTATCCGAAAAGGATCTCACCTAGTATCGACCCTGTTGTTATCCGCGTTATGCGGCCAATGTCAAAAACACTTCGGTGTTGCAGCCTGGGAGAGACGCCTACGGGTGGCTGATTCCGTGAAAACGGACCAATGTCAAAAGCACTTCGGTGCTGCAGTCTGGGAGAGACGCCTACGGGTGACTGATTCCGTGAAAACGGACCAATGTCAAAAGCACTTCGGTGCTGCAGCCTGGGAGAGACGCCTACGGGTGGCTGATTCCGTGAAAACGGACCAATGTCAAAGGCACTCCGGTGCTGGTAGCCTGGGAAAGACGCCTACGGGTGGCTACATGAAATCACGCCCGTACACCGTCCCGCGGCGTGACCTGTGAAAACAGGCGGTGTCGTACACCTGCACGCCTGCAGGAGGGTAAACGCAGCCGGGAAGGTTCGTTCTGGCTTAAACGCACTCACAAGGAGTGCCCACGCTCCGGCGCCTCACGATACACACAGGTTTTACGACCGCTTACGTCTTCACCTGCGTACCGGGTTTACCTGCGTATGCCTCTATCATTTACGTCTCTAATAACGCTCCAGTCTGCGGATAAACGCGCTTTGCGACGGACGGTATAAGCGTATAAGGCCTCACGGCCGCTTACGCACTTACGACCGGCTGCATTGCGAATTTACCGACGACGGCGCGTCACTTGGGTGCAAGCGTAGCGAACACCAAGTGACGCGCAGACGCGTTAACGTATGACATACGTAAAATCACGCTTTTCCGGGCTTACTACCATCTGAACCATACGTAGTGACGTTTTTACAGACGTACACACGCGTCCCTGGATCTTATCTGTTCACTTTCTGAATACGGATTTCTGTATGACGACTTCAACGGCTTTTATCACGCGCAACCGCGCCTTACGTTTTATTCACGTACAAACATCAACGGGTCCACCGCCGCTTCACACCGGACCTCAGTACGTATCAACACGCAGTGATAACAGAGGAGAACTGCTGGCATAACATCGATGGCGATACCGTCAAAAACGGTATGTGGAAACAGTCTGATTCAGTCAGGCCGGCGTAAGCCGCGAACAGGTCTGAGACCTGGGGTGTTTCGCAAGAACTCAACTATTTCGCCACCCCGATGCACAGATGTATGCCAGGACGCAGGAAGCGCACATAAAACCGTGTCGTCGGGGTGAAATATTTTCGTAAGGTCGTCAGTACGACTTCGCGAATAATCTATATTTCCGTTTTTGAGGACGGAAATATAGATTATTCGCACCTGTAATAAGGAGTTAAGAATGGGAAAACTGAGCAAAAACATGGTGACACTCTCCCGACAGGGAGGTGGCAGTTTTAAAACCGTGGCTGACAGAATGAAACTGGCGGAGCGTTTTGCCTTGCGACTCCAGAGCCTCAACATACAAATCCGCAACTTCAGCAATATTAAAACCAGACATATCCAGTTATATATCGAAAGTCGAAAAGCTGAAAAATTAAATATTCGGACACTGCAGAATGAGATGTCCGCAATGCGAACACTCCTTCGTGTGTCCGGAAAACCAAAACTTGCCGATCCACAGCATGAAAAACTCAGCAATAAAGCACTGGGTATTTCCGGAAGCAGCCGGGCCGGAACCAAACAGGCTATTTCAGATGATGTTTTCCATGCCATTCACAATAAGGTTCTGGCGAAGGATCCGGGCGCAGCCGCCATTATGGAATTGTCCCGACAACTCGGATTACGAACAGAGGAAGCCATTCAGTCCGTTAAATCACTGAAGACCTGGCAGAAAGCCATTATCCGGGGAGATGAAAAAGTTCGCGTAATATTCGGCACAAAAGGTGGCCGTACACGCGACACAACCATTCTACAGCGTGAGCGGTTACTTGAGGCGGTGAATAACGCCATCCGGATCGCTGCCGAACGTAACGGTAAACTTATTGATAAACCCGCGCTGCATCTTGCGATTGAATGTTATCGCAATATTGTGCGCGATGCGGGAATGTCCGGGAAAAATGCCCCGCACAGCCTGCGCTATGCCTATACCCGTGATGTTGTCGATCTGCATAAAGAGAGAGGATTCAGTCAGAAAGAAGCTGAAGCACTGGCTTCAATGGACCTCGGTCATGGTGACGGACGGGGACATTACGTTGCCCGCGTCTACAACCGCGAGTCAGAAGATGAGTAAAAGTTGCTTGCAAAACAACCAGAGGTATGATCTCATATTCACGAACCTTCCGCTTTATGCGGCCAATGTCAAAAACACTTCGGTGTTGCAGCCTGGGAGAGACGCCTACGGGTGGCTGATTCCGTGAAAACGGACCAATGTCAAAAGCACTTCGGTGCTGCAGCCTGGGAGAGACGCCTACGGGTGGCTGATTCCGTGAAAACGGACCAATGTCAAAGGCACTCCGGTGCTGGTAGCCTGGGAAAGACGCCTACGGGTGGCTACATGAAATCACGCCCGTACACCGTCCCGCGGCGTGACCTGTGAAAACAGGCGGTGTCGTACACCTGCACGCCTGCAGGAGGGTAAACGCAGCCGGAAAGGTTCGTTCTGGCTTCAGAGCATTCATTTGAGTGCACGCGCTCCGGCGCCTTACGCAAGAATCTGACCCGCCGGTCATCCTTCTTTATCCCCGGGAAACACTCCCTGGTGGCTTCCTTTTCTCACATTTCAGCATCACGACCATCCACGGGCTGCGAAAAGCCTGATTTCGCTTCTGCTGTGACTGCTGGATCTTATTTCCCCCGGGGATCGCTTTCCCGACAGGGGGCGTTCTTCCGGATCACCTTTTTTATCCTGTGGAGAACACACCATGAAAAACACCTCATCGCCTAAGGCAAAAACGTCTGACTATTTCAACCTCACTACCACCGGTATTGGCTACCTCAGCAAAATCCGCCTGGCAGAGGGACAGAACGGGACGTTTTATACCTGTGTCGTCAACGCGCTTTCCGGGCCAACTGATTCACCCGAGTACACGCGTCTCGACTGCACCGTCGCCGGTAAACATACCGCTGACCTCATAGAACGCTGCCGCAGGGCCGTTCATGAGGACAAAAAGGTGCTGATTAATTTCAGCATCAGCGGGATCCGACCGGAAATATTCGCCCTGAGCAAGGGCGACCATGCGGGCGAAAGTCGCGTCTGCCTTCGCGCACGACTGATTAAGCTCACCCGAATCAAAATTGGTCAGGACGTTGTCTATCAGGCTGACAACACCCCGGCACCGGCACCTGCTGCCCAACAACCGCAGCAATGGTCATCTGATTCATTCTGACCGGCGACTGCGCCAGTCTCATATATCCTGCGAGAAAACCTCCCCGCAGGGTGGTTTCCCGTCATTAACTGACAACGGAGAACACACATTATGGCATCCCGAGGAATCAACAAAGTCGTGCTCATCGGCCACCTGGGCCAGAATCCGGAAGTACGCTATATGCCAAACGGCGGGGCGGTGGCCACACTGTCTCTGGCCACATCCGACATCTGGAAAGACAAGAAGACAGGTGAGCAGAAAGAGCACACCGAATGGCACCGTGTCGTGCTGTTTGGCAAGCTGGCAGAAGTCGCCGGTGAATATCTGCGAAAAGGCTCCCAGGTGTATATCGAGGGCAGCCTTCGCACCCGTAAATGGCAGGATCAGAACGGCCAGGATCGCTACACCACTGAAGTGGTGGTCAATGTGTCCGGCACCATGCAGATGCTGGGCGGCCGTCCTTCGGGACAGGAGAAAAATGGTCAGTCCGGTGGATGGGGGCAACCTCAGCAGCCGACGCACAGCGGGCAACCGCCGCAACAATCTGCCGGCAATGAACCGCCGATGGATTTTGACGACGACATCCCCTTTGCGCCGCTCGGATTAAACATACCGAACCACGGTATTTACGCCATTTCGTAGCTGACGGTTTTGACGTGTCAGATGACTTCTGACACACTTCAGGCAGGGGTATTCCGGTGATTTTTTATCCGGAATATCTGCCCGGAGACCCTTGCATCATTAACCGGAGGCCCTATGGCAACCCATTACGATACTGACTACTACGGCTGGACCCAGGAGCAGGCAGAACTGCTGCGTAACGGTCGGCTCTCCGAACTGGATACGCAGAATCTCCTGGAGGAAATCGAAGCGATGGGACGAAGTGAACGACGTGAACTGGAATCCCGGCTGGAAAAGCTGTTTATGCATCTGCTGAAATGGCAGTACCAGTCCGATCGGCAGACCCGGAGCTGGAAACTCACTATTGAGGAACAGCGCCGCAAGGCGGTCCGTGTTCTGACTGAAAACCCCAGTCTTAAACACCGGCTCCCTGAAATTATTGCCGACGCTTACGGTGATGCAGTGATCAGTGCCGAACGTGAGACGAATATTCGTCGCACGGTGTTTCCGGCCACCTGCCCCTGGTCATTCGAACAGGCGCTGGATGATACCTTCTGGCCCGAATAGTGCGCGTAACATAAACACCACCCGGACGGGAAACCCCGTCCCGGGGTTTCCCCCTTCAGAGGAAACCCCATGAAGAAAAAAACACGTTACAGCTTTCCGGCCTCGCCGCGGCTGTTAAAAGATATAGGCCGTCTCTGCCAGGAAGTGGAAACACTCCGCCGCAGCCAGCCGCCACACGATCTTGACCGGCAACTGACCGCTCACATGCGTGAGACGGTTGACAGCCGCCACGCGATACTCAGCAAGGAACTGACCCGTCTGCGTCAGTGCGATATGGCCTGGCTGCGTTCTGATGTCCGCCACCTCGTCTGCAATCTGGAGTCGTTCCGGTGGACACTCAGACTCCTCAGACGCGAGTTCACCATCAGTCTGATACGGACGACGGCCGTTGCCGGCCTGCTTAATGTCATTGCCACCGCAGCTCTGCTGTGGTGTATGTTGTAGGTAGTCCTCACAACCCGGACGGGCATTACCCGTTCGTCATCATCTCACCGCCTTCACCGGCGGCCACCCCATACGGGAGAGTCATCTCCCGCCAGGGGACAACTCTCCCGTTTTTATTTCAGGAGAGCCTTATGTCCTTCTTGATATCTCTGTTCCGCCGCGTCACGGCGTTTTCTTTACGTCTCCGCCGGCACGACTTCCGATGGCAACGCACACCGGCAGAGTATTCCACCGGCTGGAAAATCAACCGCCAGCGTAATCTTGCGTTCCGGGGCCGGGTCATCCGTACCCCGGAGGGCCTTTACCGGGTGGTGTTCGACCGCCGCATGGGTCATGTTGCCGCGCAGGCCATCACCGATCATGCCTTCACCGATTTCGGTCAGGCCGGTGACTGCGCCAGTCTCCGGGCGGCCATCCGCCTCGCGGATGAGGCCGTGTCAGAAATGAGCCGCCTGCGGTACGGGTGGACCGGACTGGAAACGTTCTGACTCAACCTGCTCACCGGACTGACGTTCGTGTGACGTTATCAACCTGCCAGGGGATGCCTCCCCTGGCGGTCACCGCCTGACCTGACAAACAATCCCCGTTTCATGAGGGGACCTCACAGAACAGGAGTTATCGTATGTCAAAGACAACGCAGGGTCATCTGGCCATGGCGTCCGGTATATGTCTGCCGCTGAGCATTCTGCGCAGCCGTGCCGGGTTCTACATCGGAACCAAAAGCCCGGACCTGGGCCCGGTTTCACGTGAATCGGTGGAGTATTATTACAGCCGCCTTCTCGCCGAAAAGGCTCTTGCCGACAACAGCTGGACACAGCGCCGCTGTCCCTGACCACCCGCCTCCGGGCGGCATAAAACGGAGAGAACATGCCCCGTTCCACACCGGACACCGCTGCGCCCGTCGCGCAGCGGGCGTCATCATTCACCCCTGAACAACTGGACGCGCTGCGCAACATCATCCGCGAGGAGTGCTGGCGCCGTGACCGTAACGCCCTGCTGAAGCTGCTCGGCTACCTCACCTGTCTGAAGGTCGCAGGCTCCCTGCTCCTCCTGGTGACGGTGCTGCTGCTTCGCTGGCTTGTCAAATGAGGAATACAACCATGCCCGTTACCCGGCAACATCTGGTCATAGTGGCTTCCGGTCTCTGGCGGTTCATCCGCGGGTTCGCCGGCGTCACCGTCTTTTCCGTGGTCTGGCTCTGCCGGTGGTGGTCCCGCCGCCCGGTGTCCGATGACGCCGCCCTTCCCCGGCGGGTTCACGCCGGTCGCTGGCTGCTGGCCGACGACCATCAGTGCTGCGGACGGCCTGTCGTCGTTCGTGATCCGCTCGGCTTCCGGCCCGGCGTTGAACTGTTATATTTTGACGAAGAAAACACCGGCTCGTATTTCGGTGAACACTGGCTGCTAAATGAGGACGAGGCGGTACAGACCGCGCAGGCCATGCACCTGAAGTTTCTCCGGGGGACAAGACAGCGTCTTCCCCGCCAGGATCGGGTGCCGGCCGTCGTCACCATTTCAGCCCCGCATCAGGATGAAGCGGCATGAATACACCCAACACGCCCCCGACCGGGGTGGTCATCGACGAGGCCGTATGGCAACACATGGTGACATACCTGCCAGCGCCGGAATGCGAGACCGAACGGCTGCACCGACTGGTCTCACACGCGCTGCGAACCATGGCGGCCACACCGCGCCACGACGCGGCGTCCGGGCTGTTCTGTCTGCCCGGTGACGGCAGCATGTCATCCCCGCTCTGGCACCGGCTCAGCCTGTCCGTACGGGATGGCCTGCTCCATATCCGTCTCGCGGACTGATGGTCTTCCCCGCCTGCCCTGACGGTACACTGCGGCCGGCCCGTCCGGGTACGGCGTCACCAGTACCGGGACATCACCCGACGGATGCACATCACGGCCGACGCCCATCTGCATGCGTGCCGCGGACAGGAGGAGCTGAAGCACTGGCGCACCCTGGCGCAACGGCTGCTGGACGATAACATGTTCAACAGCTGCAGACGGGCAGGGCCGGCAGACCACCTGGACTTCCTGACCGCCTGCCAGGCACTGCATCACCGCCTGCAGCATGTCTCTCACGAGGGCGTACTGCGTTTCGCCGATAGCTGACCACCGGTCAGCTGACACCGTACCATCAACCCTGACGGGGATACCCGCAGGGGTGGACCCGTCTTTTTTTCACCGAGGAGTCCACCATGAGTCTGATGACTGTCAATGACAACCACGAGGCCGCTGAGGCCACCCACGCCGCCATGCAGTCCCTGACCCGCGAGCCGGGGACCATTGCACGCGCACGCAGCCGTTTTCACGTCTGGCTGCAGGCCGAGTTTGACCGCCACTACCACACCCTGCGGGATGGCGGTTACCGGCGGTTTCTGGAGCAGAATCACCCGGCCGAGCTGGAGCGGTATGACACCGCCTGCGAGGCCCTCAGGCGCGAGGAGTTCAGTCGGTTTGCCGAACTCCAGACGCTGGGGCTGTTCCTGCACACGCAGGTGGCCGAAAAGGAAGTGCGGTTTCGCCGTCAGCGGAACCGTTTTCTGCTGGCCATGTCCGCCACCGGGTTGCTCACCTCCTTCGGGCTGTGGGCGCATTTTCATGAAGACCGGTTCATTCAGTGGTGCGCGCAGGCCCTCTCGGCCGCGAAAGCCCTGCTGAACCTCATCACCACGCTGCTGTAAACGCGCACTATTTCAATCCCCCGGGGAGACGCCTCCCTGCGGGGCAGGTCTCCCCGCTGTTACGGAGACTGTCAATGCATACCGACATTTTTACGCTGAACAGGGCAGACGACATCTGCCGGCTGCTCACCGCCCGACTGACCGGACATCGCAGGCCTGAGGACCGCCCCTGGCAACAGGACGTCATCCGGCACGGACTGCCGGTCAGCGCCCTCACCGGCCAGCGATTCACCGGCATCAATGCGCTGCTGCTCTGGCAGGCAGCCTGCCGGGCACAACTGACGTCACGCTACTGGCTGACCGGCGACGAACTTCGTTCGCTGGGCGGGCGGATACGTCCCGGCCACAAACCGGCCACGGTGGTACGTTACCGCCCGGAGATGAGCCTGTTCAGGGTTATCAATCTGGCACAGTGTGACAACCTGCCCCCGGAACTGACCGGACGGTGCCCTCCGCTGCCGGCGGGTAACGACGCGGAATATCTGACCGCCTGGCTCGACGCCACAGAGATACCGGTGGTGTACCGGGAGGACACCCTTCCCGTCTGGCTGCTGGCGTCTGATCGGTTCGAGATGTCCGCGCCCCCGCTCACCCCGGCGGCACGCTCAGCCCTGGCCGCGCAGCTGGTCCTTGCCAGCCTGCACCCGCAACGGGCAGGTCCGGTCCCCGGTGGACACACCGGTCCGGCTACGCTGGTTGCCGAGCTCGGACAGGCGTTCCTCGCCGCCCGCGGCGGCTTCATCCTGAACAGCCTCCCACAGTGGGACGGCCTCCCGGATGAGGACCCGTGGTTTCTGTTCCGGGCGGCAAAAACCGCCTGGCGGGCGTTCTCCTGGTATGAACACCGGCTGCAGCAGAGGCCGGCAGACGACGTCCGGCAGTGGCAGCAGCATACCACGCAGTTGCTGGCCGCCCACTACGGTCAGGCACCGGAGGACACGACACTGACACTCGACAGCGTTGCCCGCGGGCACCTGGCGAACGGAACCGCGCCGCGCATGGCCGTCAGCGCGCTGGCCCGCCTCTATGGCTGGCCACGGACGGACGGTGATGAGGAACAGGCCTGGCTGTTTTCGCCGGACCTCAGCCCGGTCTGCGATGCGCTGGCGGCGTTCACCCTGAACCCCGCCCGTCTGCAGTGCCACCGGGTACCGGTGGAGCAGAATGTGACGCCATGCCCGCCGGCACTGCCGGCAGACAGCCCGTCCCTGATGCTGCCCCCGCCAGCCGACACCACCCGGCTCCCGGCCGCCAATGACAACGACGACCCCGGACCGGACACCCCGCCTGCCTGCCAGGCGGGATCATCCCCGGCACCGGAAGACGCCGAAACGCCCCCCGATAACCTGGTGGCCATGCCCTGGGTCAGCCGGACGGGGCAGCCCAACCCTCACCGGGCCACGTTTCTCCGCCAGTTCAGGGAAACCGCGCCGCACGAAAACCGCTGGACCGTTTTCAGCGACCTGATGCACCTGTCCGCCGCCGCTCTCCATAACCGGCTGGCGTTCAGCCAGGCCATTGAGGACGACTACCTCAGGCGTATCGGTCGTTACAACAGGGCAGACCGTTTCCGCTTTCAGGCGCTGTTTCAGACGCTCGTTGACGGAATGGAGCACTCAGCCTCGGACTTCCTGGGCTCTGTCTTTATGGAGCTGGAACTCGGCAACCCGGATAACGGGCAGTATTTCACGCCCTTCTCCGTCAGTCACATGATGGCCAGGATGCTGCTGGCAGACCGTCAGGCGGAACTGGACAGCGGCGAGCGGGAATATATCTCCGTCTGTGACCCGGCCTGCGGCGCCGGCGGCATGATTGTCGCCATGGCCTGCGCCATGCTGGAAGCCGGTTATAACCCGCAGCGGCAGATGGTGGCCTTCTGTACCGATATCGACCCGGTGGCCGCCATGATGACCTACATCCAGCTGTCCCTCTGCGGTATTCCCGCCGTGGTGACGGTCGGCAACAGCCTGACGATGGAACTCAGCCAGCAGTGGCGCACCCCCTTCTGGGTGATGCAGGGCTGGGATGTCCGCTGGTCACGTGAACAGGCCCGGCAGTCCGGCGACCAGAACGCCGCCTGATGCCTCCCCCTGGCAGGGAACACCCGGTCCGGGTGCGCCCTGCCGTCCTCTCACTTCAGGAGCACATTCTATGCAGATGAATTCGCTTTCCCTGCACTGGCAGTATATTCAGGCCCTGTACCTGCAGCATACCGGCCTCACGCTGTACCCGGATGACCTCCACATGGAAGTCACCGGCGATACCAGCGACCATATCAACACGGATATCGTGTTTCACAGCGCGCTGCTGTTACCGGTCATGCGTCATATGCTTGATGCGCATGCCGGCAACCGTTACCTGCGCGCCCGCAACCAGCTCAGCGAACGCATCCTGACGTTATGGATATTTGGACTCGATGCGCTGGCCACCGCCAGTCACGACACCACCCTGCTCCCCCGGACCCGTCCGGAAAGCAGTGGCCGGGTGGACTGCCTGTTGCCCGGCGAGCCGGAGGCCCTGATGACGCTCACGGATGAGGAATTTATCCGTATCACGTCCCAGGAAATCCTTGATGCGCGCGACTGCATCACCCGCGCCCAGCTGGCCCTGACGCGGCCGCACTGGCAGCATTTTCAGGACAGTCTGGCCGCCTCCCTGCGGCGGACCGGCGAACATGCCCTGGTGCAACTGTCTGCGCTCGAACGGCGGTGTAACCTCACAGACCGGGTCATCCGGCGCTTTGACACCGATACCGGGTATGTGACGGTGGAAGTCAGCAGTGCCTGTGGCCACCCGGCTGACTGTGACGGTCTGTCGGTCACGGGGTATGTCACCCGGGCGGGCAGCGGTCTTTTCATCCCCGTCCGCCTCGATGCACGGGTGCATTATCACAACGGTGCCATTCTCGCCCGCTTCCCGTCATTCCGGCGGGTCAGGGACGTGAACCGCCTCACCGGCGCGGACTACGGTCCGGTCGTTCGTCAGGCCCTCGCCTGGCTGCGTGCTGAACGCCGCCAGTTCAGCCATCACCTGGTCACCCCGGCACCGGCCCTGCGGCTGGTCGCCTGACCCGATACCCCCCCGGCAGGGGAACGCCCCTGCGGGCGTCCTGCCGTTCATCACTGACAGGAGACTCACATGACCATTATTCATGAATACATACAGCAGGCTTACCGGACGGCACTGGGGTATGCGCCGGATTACGACGACATTTTCTGGGACCTGAACACGAGCCGGCCTTATGTCAATTCGCGGATACTGTTTGAAACAGGCCCGCTGACTGAGGTCATGGAAGGCATGCTGGCCGGACTGGACGCCCCGGAAGAGACCGTGGCCCGCTGCCGGCAGGTGCTCACCTGCTGGATACGCGCCGCGAACTGGCAGGCCACCCGGACGAATGAGGGAATCTGGCTTCCCCGCTGTCATCCGCAGGTGAGCGGTTATCATGACCAGCTGATGCGGGGTGACATTACGCCGCTGCTCTCCCTGGAGGGCGATACGTTTGATGAGGCCACCGGGCAGCGGGATATTCCGCTGGCACAGTGCCTTACATCGGCGCAGTTCCGGGCCAGTGAACGTTACTGGATGCGGTTTATGGACTGGCTGGAGCGCACCCTGCGCAATGTGTCCCGGCAGTGTTGCAAAATCCTGAGCGCGTTCGCCGGTCACTGCACGTCAGAGGAGCGGGAAATCCGCTGCTGGCGCAGCGAACACGGCACCATCCGGGTGTTCATGTGCCCTCAGGCGGTGGACGAGATAGATTTTATGGAGTTTGAGGATAATTATTTGACGGAGTACGTGGATGCCGTGGCGGCAGGTTTATTTGTGCCGGTGACCTTCCGTGTCGACGTGAACTACCGTAACGGAGCCACGCTCGCCCGTTTCACGGGGGATGCTGAGGTCAATGATGTGGAGCATCCTGGCGCAGAAGATTTTTGCTGCGTGGTGGATGATGCCATCAGTTGGATACGGGAGGAGGTGGAGTACACCCGGACATTCCGGGTGCCCGTAATACCATCAACACAGGTGCCACGACTGGCCGCCTGACACACTACAGCACTTCCCCCGGGGAGTGCTTTTTTTCTCGGTCAGGCCGCTCATCGTGTTGTACAAATATGGGGCAGTGACCGGGTAATGCCAGTAAAGATTCTCTTTCCGAATGAGAAAGAATCTGCCTCCTTGCCATATAGTTTCCCTCATAAATTATTCGGTGCAGTATTTTTAACAAAAATACTTATCGCATAAGGGTACACCCTGACGCCAGACCTAAAACGTGACGCCACACGATGAATGACATCACCTATATGCGATAGAATAAATGCAATAATCTAAATGCGATAACGTGGTGAAAAAATGTTCATCAGAGCTTATTTAAGGGCATCGACGGAAGATCAGCTTGCTGACAGGGCAAAAGGGATGCTGGAGCAGTTTGTTCAGGAGCGTGGACATAAAATAGCCAGTTACTACCGGGAAAACATCAGCGGGACAAAACTTGACCGCCCGGAGCTGGGACGCCTGCTGATGGACAGTCACCGCAATGATATTTTACTGGTCGAGCAGATTGACCGTCTGACCCGTCTCAGTAACAGTGACTGGATAACGCTGAAAAAGCAGATAGAGCAACACGAGCTGCGGATTGTCAGCCTAGATGTACCCACCTCATGGCAGGCACTGTCAGATAAAGCCCCTTCTCAGGTTGATCCAATCACCCGCGCCGTGATAACCGCCATCAATAACATGCTGATAGACCTGATGGCCGCAATGTCACACAAGGACTGGTTGAGTCGTCGTCAGCGACAAAAACAGGGAATTGAACGGGCGCATACGCTGGGTAAATATCGGGGCAAGCAGGCCGATCAGGAACGGCATCAGAAAGTCCTGTACTATCGGCAGGTCAAGAAACTGAGCATCCGTGAAACGGCAGATGCAACGGGCTACAGTGCTTCACAGATTTGCCGGATACAAGCGCTTTATAAAGATAATGAATCTTCCTGAAAAGCTTTAATCACGTTGTTACTTGCGGCCATGGCCTAATAGTTAGACCCTGCAACCACTATTAGTCACCAGCGTCCTGATAAAGTCCGCTGTGTGCCAAAAGCAGACATTGCCAGCTCTGGCATTTTTACGTGGTCGGCGAAACTTACCGGTTTGCATAGTCGGACTAACGACCCTACATGCTGGGGAGCACCAGTGGTACAGTCCATCTGTTCACCCAGAGGTTGAACAAACAATTTCTAATGTGCACAGCAATCTATAATTTGCCATCCACGTCTTATGAGCAACTCAAGTTCTGAACCAGCAAACACGTCTTTACGCATCGCCAGGCACAGCAGATGCGTAGGACGCGTCATCGCAACATAATGAAGCTTCAATCGAGCAAGCATGCGATTACCCTCAGAAACCGTTTTCCCTCTCTGATTAACTGATGAGCCCCCAGACTTGGTACCCAGCAACCAAGGTTTGAGTTCTCTCAAATGATGAGCGTGGAAGAAACTGTCGAGCACTAGCGTCGCTGTATGAGTCTCCCCTTTGACGGAATGAATTGACCCTAGCCTGATTTGAACCTGTGGAGATTCTTTCGGGTAATGATAGAAATTAGAATTTTGTAAGAGTATCTCTTCGCCTCCTGTCGGTATGTCTTTCTGAGGCCAAGCCATGAATGACTCTACATCGGCGGTAAGCATTTCCGAATTACTTAACTGCTTGACACAATTCACAACAAGAGGGAGCGCCTCTGAGTGCCAGTTATCAGGTGTGAGATTTCCACGCCAAAGCAAGATAAGGTCGATAAGTGCAAGATAAGTTTTTGATCCTTCGGTCTCGGCAAGAAGTTCGACTACCCGGCGATGCGGGGATTTTCTCGATAGCTGACCATAAACTGCACCAGCGATATGACTTGCAGTAAGCAAAGCTGAGGCTACTGCATTGATAATTATATCGCTGTTACTGCCTCCAGCTGATACAAATTGCGCGCGAGAAAGGTATTGTATGAAGTTGCCCGGAGTTGTCTCCTTACGCGCGTTATTAGGATCATAAGCCGGCACATAGTGACCCATTGCATGTGGTATCCGGCTCTCATCTTTGAGTTCATGCACCCCTGCAACAGCTGTAAAGACACCATGTTCTAATACTGAAGCCTCAAATGATTCGATCAGATGAGTGCAATAACGAGGCAGAACTGATTGCACCGATGCATCGTCAAAAAGGAAAATTATCGGCGGTTGAGACCCCGCTTTTATTTTAGACGGAGGACCTGCACCAATCAGCGCTTGTGGCGTAACGCCAAATCCCCTGACCTTATCGGCAAGTTCCTGCGAAAAGCGGTAACTACGTGAGATTGGATGAATATCTGGTCCAGGAAATGGGTCCGTTTTAGCTCCTTCAAGACCAGTTCGTGCATAAATTGCCTGGTTCGAATCGCCAAATCGTTGCCGCACTGATGGAGAACCGCCAGCACGAAAAATGCGGTGTAATAAGGCTGACTGTTCTTCACTGTTATCCTGAGCCTCATCAATTAACACAAGTGGAAAACGCTGGCGAAGATCCATCGCAGTTTCAGGCCTCATATCGAGTAGTTCGTTGGCCCAGACGAACATTTCGTCGAAGCAAAAATAGCCTTGCTCACTGCCTGCCTGACGAGCTTTCAGTAGCGCCTGATAAGTTGGTGTATGGGGTCCGAACCTGACAGGTTTTCCACCTGAATAGTCAGGGTTTGTATAGGAAAGGCATGTTTCAGATAACCCGTTTCGTTGCAAAGTCCAGCGTACATCTCCAGAAAGCATGAACCAGCGTTTCATGAGAGCGATCTGCGTATCGATGCTACGCACCTCAATCCCCTTTGAACGGAGCCAGGGGAGAGCCAAATACTCATTTATGAATGAATGGATTGTGCCGACAAAATGCGGATATCGGGAGAGGGAGACGCCTGTAGTTGAGTTACTGAGCTTTGTGTTAATCTCATTACGTGCTGCATTAGTATGGGATAACACGCAAATTCCCTGCTGACGAGAGGGCCAGCGCAGTGCCATTATGGCCAATTTAGCAACTAGTAACGTTGTCTTCCCACTACCCGGACAGGCTTCAAAATCAACAGAATCGAGACTAAGTATTGCTCTTAGCCGACTGTCATCACCATCCACCGGTGCGAATCCATCGGGACCGAGCCCCATTAATTCAGCAGCCCAAGTAATATCCCGCTCACGGATGAGATTATCAAATATCACTTCAGGCCTCTGCTGCCGAACTGTTTGTTGATGTATCGAAATTAGTGGTTACATGCTCTATAGCTGCAACGACATAGGGAGGCAAAAGGCTACGCAATATGTCCGGAGTAAGACTTCCGGACTGGATATATCTTTCTAACAACTCAGCAAAATACTGAGCAGCAATCGCTTTTGACGCCCCGGTTACCTCAAATAATGCATACACATGCGACGCCAGCGTTTCCTTATCGGGCGCTGTGTCTGCTAAAGACTGATAAGCTGTGTCAGCGTCAGAAATGATTTCTGCCGGAGTGATTGTTTCAGCGCTGAGACGTTCATCTGCCAGAGCAAGCGATGCCGCTCTGTAGACATGTTTGGCGAGACCATAGAATGCAAGGTCATATTCGAGCGTCCATTCGTTAGCTACGAAGGTTTCAACATTCTGCTCCGAAGCCTTAGACCTCCGATTTGCACGATGCTGTTCTAAAGCTTCACCAGGAAAATCAGCCTTGATGCGCCATTGGCGCTTTGATGGCGGCCTGACAGGAACTTCTTGGCCCTTCTCTAGCTTGCCAACTATCCACGGCGCAACGTCAGGCATAACGTCCATGTCAGTGACACAGGCCACCGGAATGTTGATCACTCCATGTTGATCTGGATCCTGACGCATAAAAATCCGGGCATAGCGCCCCAGCCCTGTACCTCCCACATTGACCACCGACACACCATGATGGTGGAAATCGCGGTCAAGCAGTCTTGCCAGTACAGGGAATAAAATATTTTCAGCATCCCCCTCAACAACCAACACTGCACGGGCAAATAATAAATTTGCTTTGGTCACATCCAGGAAACGCTCAAGGAACCTGTAATCGGATGGGCTAAGCTTTGTTAGTCCTTTACAAAGTGGGAAAGCGCGAGCACCTTCGATTAACGCGATGTTGTCAAGATGCAAATCAGAAGCAAGATTAGGGCTGTGCGTGGTGACAATTATCTGGATTCGTTGCAAATCCGCTCGTTCTCTTTTCGCCTGATCCTGCAAGAATGACATGAGCCGAAGCTGGCGTTGAGGATGAAGATGAGCTTCCGGTTCTTCGATCAAGAGCAACGGGAAACCGTCGCTTTCGGCGGCAAGAAGCAGAAGCTCACAGGCCATAAACAGAAGATTGTTTGATCCAAGCCCCCTACTGTGATGGCTTTCTGTGTCAGTTGATCCGGTCAGAGTAAGTTCGAGTTTTTCCAGCAGTTGACGAAGCCTGATGCTATCTTCTTGTGTTCCGGCCACCCCAATCTGCGCCAACAGTTTGTCATTGGCAAATGAAAGCGGTGCGAGATAATCATCATTGAGACGCTTGCGCGCTTTCTTAATGCCTTCACTCTCACTGAATAAATAGCTGGCATAATCCCCGAGACCAAGAACACTCAGTGTCGTCGGATCGACTGGCGGGTCAACAAGCTTGTCGAATGCTATACCAGTGTCTCGTATCTCCTTGGTATGCTGAAGTATCTGAGATAATCGAGATCCTCGGCCCGCACTCATCGCACGTTCAGCATCCCTAAGTGGACGAAGATAAGTGGTCGTCAGTAGTGATCTGGCCCCCAGATCCAGTAATGGTCCGTCAGCCATAGCCCCGGTACACCATTCGGGAGGTAGCACACGTCGTGAACTTCCCTCTTTGAGGTTACGTTTCGCAATCCACGTGATGATAAGCACGGTTTCGATTGCATCACCGCATTTTTCAAAAGTCAGGAATTCTGAAAAAGCGCCGCGATCAGAAGAGGTCAGCCCCCTGAAGGTTATTTTAATAACTGCTTGCTCTGCACGCTCAGAGGTTGGTGAGGCTTGATGAAAATCATCATGATCTATACGCAGCATCTCCTGATCACGAGTTCCTAATACCAGCCGGAGAGCATCAATAACAGCTGTCTTTCCCGCATCATTCTCGCCTACCAAAGCGGTTAGTCCCGGGTTGAGTGGCAGTACAAAAGCCTTTTCAGCGGACCCAAACAGCCGAAAATTCTCAATCCGAATTTCTGAGATGTACATCTTGTCCCCATTTTAATGTGTACCTACTCTAGCCAGAAGATAACTCCATTTAACTAACGGATCAGCTTCGATTGCGCTTTAGTAATCACAATATTCATAACTGCAATTCTGATTTTGACTGAATCTATTCTTTAAAACATACCGTTGCAGCACAGATCTGCAAGGAATACATTCTGTTCTAACAATGTAAAAGAATTCATGATGGAGTGTCAGGGTCTCATCAGTGGCAATAGAATTTATTAACTTCCGCTCTTCGCTCAAAGCTGCCTGTCAACGTGATCGATCGCCCTTACCGCGGCCTGGAAGTACAAAAAATGGCCTTAACGTACAATAATTTTCGATATCCAAACTGACCCCTACTACCGCCAGATTAAGAAGCTGAGTATCCGGGAAACGGCAGACGCGACAAGGTACAGTCCCTCCCAGATATGCCGTATTCAGGCCCTTTACAGAGAAGTGGCCACTGATTAAAAATCAGCCTCAATATACAATAATTTCCGTTTCTCAAACGGAGTCCATCTGGACGTCGGGAATAAGACCCGGCAGGTGCAAACCGGGCCTTCATTGCTTACGGTCTTGAGGCCGTACCGTCCGGCGTGCGCGCCATTGTCCAGGACGGGATCCCCCCTGCGCACGGATATTTCGCCGCTTTGGCTTCATCAATGTCAATACCCAGGCCCGGCTTATCGTTCAGATAGGCGTAACCGTGGTCAATCTCCGGACAGCCCGGGAAGACATCACGCAGCGCGTCGTTCATTGGCGTGTATTCCTGAATGCCAAAGTTCGGTGAACTCAAATCCAGATGCATGTTAGCGCAGACCCCGACCGGGGAGATGTCGCCCGGCCCGTGCCATGCGGTACGCACGCCGTTCAGTTCACTGTAGACCGCGAGTTTCTTCGCCGGCGTAATACCGCCGATGGTGCTCACGTGGCAGCGAATGTAATCGATAAGCTTGTTGTCGATGAGCGGCTTCCATTCATTCACATTCACAAACAGCTCACCCATAGATATCGGCGTGGAAGACTGCTGGCGCAGCATTTTCAGCCAGTCAATGTTTTCCGGTGCCACCGGGTCTTCAAGATAAAACAGCTGATACTGTTCGAGTGTTTTGGCCAGGTTAATGGCGGTGACCGGGGTCACACGCTCATGCACATCATGAATAAATTCGATGCCAAAGCCGAGCTTGTTACGCAGGTGGTCGAACAGACGCGGGACGCTTTTGGCATAGGCGTCCGGATCAAAGTAGATACCGGGCGTTTTGCTGCGCGGCGAACGCTTCGGCTGGATGTTCTTTGCCCGCGCCAGCTGCGTGGCGATCAGTTTGAGATCATCGGTCCCCGCGCCGCCGTACATGCCCATCTGGCAGCGAACGTACTGGTAGCCCTCTTCCATTCTGGCGCGAATGTTATCTTCCACTTCAACTTCATCGCCGCCGTCGGTGTGGCAGTACAGTGGGATCCCATCACGACATTTGCCGCCCAGCAGGTCATAAACCGGCATACCCGCCAGCTTACCTTTGATATCCCACAGGGCCATGTCCACGCCGGACAACGCATTGTTCATGATCGGGCCATTACGCCAGTAGCCGCTCACCGCGCCCGATTGCCAGATATCCTCAATACGCGTCGGATCTTTGCCAATCAGAAAAGGCGCCATGTATTCATCGATCGCGCTTTTTACCGCGAAGATACGCTGGGTAAATGTCGCACATCCCAGCCCATACAGCCCCGGCTCGTTGGTCTCGACCTTTACGACCGCCAAATCAATGCCGCCCGGCGCCGTCAGAATCGTTTTCACGTTGGTGATTTTCAGGTTACTCACTTTCACTCCTCAACTCAGCGAATTTACCGCATGTCATACCGTTGTGGATGACATGACGCATATTTGTAAGTTGTCCTACAACTTGACGCTGTTATATCACGCTTCTTTCTCAGGAGATCGTTACAAGCGTCATTCTGTGACAGAGATCAAAATGCGCTCAATGAAAAACCAATATTAACACTAAATACAATGAATTAATAAAACGCCAACGCTCATCATACGGAGCTGTTTGTGATCCTTGTTGCAAATTCATGGGTGAGTTGTTGATTTTATCAGAGCGAAAATTCAACCTTAAATAAGACAGTCGTCATACAAATTTAACGAGTGAGGAAACAACATGACCGCTTTATTTGATTTAACCGGGAAAACGGCGCTGGTAACGGGATCTGCGCGTGGACTGGGCTTTGCCTACGCAGAGGGCCTTGCCGTTGCGGGCGCACGGGTCATCCTGAACGATATTCGCGACACGCTGCTGGCCGAATCCGTGGATACGCTGACCCGTAAAGGCTACAACGCACACGGCGTGGCTTTTGACGTCACCGATGAACAGGCGATTGAGGCGGCTTTTAGCAAACTTGATGCGGAAGGGATCCGTGTTGATATCCTGATCAATAACGCCGGTATTCAGTACCGCAAACCGATGGTCGAGCTGGAGCTGGAAAACTGGCAGAAGGTGATCGACACCAACCTGACCAGCGCATTTTTAGTCTCCCGCGCGGCGGCAAAACGGATGATCGCCCGTAACAGCGGCGGCAAAATCATTAATATCGGCTCGCTCACCAGCCAGGCGGCCCGCCCGACCGTTGCCCCGTACACGGCGGCAAAAGGCGGCATCAAAATGCTCACCTGTTCGATGGCCGCAGAATGGGCGCAGTTTAATATCCAGACCAACGCCATTGGGCCGGGCTACATTCTGACGGATATGAACACCGCGCTTATCGAAGACAAACAGTTCGACGCCTGGGTGAAAAGCAGCAACCCCTCTCAGCGCTGGGGTCGTCCGGATGAGCTCATTGGCACCGCCGTCTTCTTATCATCCAAAGCATCAGATTATATCAACGGACAAATTATCTACGTCGATGGTGGCTGGCTCGCCGTGTTATAAGCCGTCCGTACTCTACCTGCTCGCCTTTAAAATTGACGGCATGTGTTCGCCCGAAGGCATGCCGATATAACACAGGTATTATTATGAAGGCTTCAAGACAACGACTCTTTATTCTCACATTGCTGTTTATTGTGACTGCAATTAATTATATGGATCGCGCCAATCTTGCCGTTGCTGGTTCGAATATCCAGAATGATTTCAGTCTGACGCCAACACAACTGGGTTTGCTGTTCTCCATGTTTACCTGGGCCTACGCTGCAAGTCAAATCCCTGTCGGCTATGTCCTTGATCGCATTGGCTCACGTATTCTTTACGGTGGGGCGATTATTCTGTGGAGTATTTTTACCTTTATGATGGGGTTCGCCTCACACCATTTATTCGCAACGGCAACCGCTTCATTTGCGATGCTTCTGGCCTGCCGCGCATTAATTGGTGTTGCCGAAGCACCGTCCTTCCCGTCTAACACAAAAATAATCGCCACCTGGTTCCCGGACCATGAACGTGCCCGTGCAACCGCAATTTATTCCAGTGCGCAATATCTTGGCCTCGCCCTGCTGACCCCTGCCCTTGCTTTTATTGTGGCTAACTACGGTTGGGAAATGTCGTTTTATCTGTCCGGTGGCGCCGGGATTCTGTTTGGCATCTACTGGCTTATGTATTACCGCGATCCACAGCACAGCACCGCAGTGAACCAGGCAGAGTTGGATTATATCAAGGCGGGTGGCGGCTACGGCTCGGCCAACCAGTCTGCGGTTAGCGAGAAAATCAGCTGGCAAGATATTAAATTCTTCCTCAGTAAAAAAACGATTTGGGGTCTGTTCATCACCCAGTTTGCCTGCTCGTCGACGCTCTATTTCTTCCTGACCTGGTTTATTGTTTACCTGGAAAAAGGGCTGCACCTCTCTATTTCCAAAGCAGGGATGGGTGCCATGCTTCCCTATATTATGGCGATGCTTGGAGTGCTCTGTGGCGGTACGTTAAGCGACATGCTGCTGAAAAAAGGCAAATCCCGCACGCTGGCACGAAAATTACCGGTGATGGCAGGCCTGTGCGTCACCATGATTATTGGCATGGTGAACTTCTTTGAAAACCAGCCGGTTATTGCGATTGTCATTCTGTCTGTTGCGTTCTTTGCTAACGCCTTTTCAAACCTGGGTTGGGTGGTCTGGAGCGATGTGATTCCCCGTAATTTCCTCGGCACCATGGGCGGATTTTTAAATATTTGCGGCAACCTTTCGGGGATCGTTAGTCCAATTGTTATTGGGGTTATTCTCCAGCGCACGCAAAACTTCCAGTATGCCATGTGGTATATCGCAGGCGTCGCCGGACTGGGCTTATTAGCCTACATCTTCCTGGTGGGAAAAATTGAAGTAATCCTGCCTGAAAAAAAGAATGCCGACACCGTAGATAAGAATGCCATTAATCCGGCAACTGCCGACAAATAATGAGGTCATCATCAAAATGGAAAAAATAACCTGTAACGCTTGTCTGGCCCATGCGGAAAAAGACGTACGCTTTGAATCACGTGAAATCGAGCACGGTGAACATGATGTCGTCGTGAAGGTCGCCTGCGGCGGTATCTGTGGCTCTGATATTCACTACTATCAACATGGCCGCGCGGGGATGTCTGTCCTCAAACATCCGATGGTGATTGGCCATGAGTTTGTCGGCGTGATCAGCAAAGTGCCCGCAGGCAGCGAGCTGAAAGTGGGTCAAACGGTGGCGGTAAACCCGTCCTGCCCCTGTAATCAATGCGAGATGTGCCTTTCCGGCCATCAAAACCTGTGCGGCTCCATGCGCTTTATGGGCAGCGCGCAGTTCAATCCTCACGTGAACGGCGGCTTTTCTGAATACGTGGTGGTGAAACCGGAGCAATGCATTCCTTACGATAGCCGCATACCCGCAAATGTGATGGCCTTTTCGGAACCCCTGGCGGTCGCCATTCATGCGGTAAAAAAGGCGGGCCAGTTGACCGGCAAACGCGTACTGGTGATTGGCGCAGGCCCCATTGGTTGCCTGATCCTCGCGGCGGCGCGCAGTGCCGGGGCATCTGAACTGGTCGCGTCCGATCTCAGCCCGCGCTGCCTGGAACTTGCTCATCAAATGGGGGCCACGGCAGTGATGGATCCGCGCAATGAAGAACAGGTCGCCCATTATCAGCAGCATAAAGGCTATTTTGATGTCGTGTTTGAAGCCTCCGGCGCGCCGATTGCCGTGGCATCCACCGTCGATTTCACCCGCCCTGCCGGCACCATCGTCCAGGTGGGGATGGGCGCCAGCCCGGTAAGCTGGCCGGTGTCGCCAATGCTGGTTAAAGAACTCAACTGGGTCGGTTCCTTCCGCTTTATCGGTGAGTTCATCACCGCGGTACGCTGGCTGGAAGATGGGCGCGTCGATCCTCGTCCCCTTATCAGCGCTGAGTTCCCACCCCAGCAAATTGAAGATGCGTTGATTACCGCCACAGATAGAAATATCTCTGCTAAGGTCCTCATTCGTTTCGATTAACTGTGAGAAGCGCCCGCCAGGGCGCTTTGTTCTTAAAAGTGAATTGCGATACACTACATCACTTCACGGCACCTTACCGGACACCGATCTTGAGCATAAAATCCATTCAAAAACAGAATGTTGTAAATGAAATTTATGATCAGATAAGCGCAAAACTACTGGACGGTAGCTGGGCGCCGGGTAGCCGACTCCCCTCCGAAGCCGAACTGACCACCTCATTTAACGTCAGCCGGGTCAGCGTTCGCAGCGCAGTTCAGCGTTTTCGTGACCTAGGGATTGTGGTGACGCGTCAGGGCAGCGGCAGCTACGTGAGTGAAAATTTCACCCCGCAGATGTTGAGTAACGATCCCCGCCCGATCATGCATCTTAGTCGCGAAGAGTTTCACGATATGATGATTTTCCGTCAGACCGTGGAGTTCAAATGCGTGGAGCTTGCGGTCACGCACGCGACCGATGATGACATTCGCCAGCTCGAAGAAGCACTGAACAACATGTTGATCCACAAAGGCGATTATAAAAAATACTCGGAAGCGGACTACGAGTTCCATCTGGCGATTGTCAGGGCATCACACAACAGCGTGTTCTACAACGTGATGAGCTCGATTAAAGACATCTATTACTACTATCTTGAAGAGCTTAACCGTGCGCTGGGTATTACCCTTGAAAGTGTGGAAGCCCATATCAAGGTCTATATGTCGATAAAGAATCGCGATGCCAGCACGGCAGTTGAAGTGCTCAATGAAGCAATGTCAGACAATATTATTGCAATCGAAAAAATCAAATCTACAGAGACATCAGGGGCAAAATAACAGTTGGTTACAGGCTCAACTAGCAGAACAATTTTACTTAGCTGAATCCGAAATAGTTGCCATCAACGGAGTAAAGTGATCCATTAACTATTTACTACTATGTCAGTGTGGCATAGTCCCACGTTAAAATCCTGGCTGTGCGGCCTGAAATCAGCGGAGTTTCAAAAGGCCAAGCCTCCCTTAACGTACAATAATTTTCGATATCCAAACTGACCCCAATCAGGGTCCCTGAGGGGTAAGTAGACAGCGGTCCCGTTAATATGCTTATCAATGTAAGCACACCCGTTTTAGTTCCACTCACTTTTTGATATTTCCGGGGTTAGAGGTGATCCCACAAATGTTATGCAGCGTCCGAGCCCGATATTATTAACTTATTTCTATAAATGCTACCATGCACGTTTGCTGGTTTTATCCTTAAGTATCTGAATAAATCGCTGAGCTGGCATCGTCAGTGCTGAACGCCCGGACCACAAAATATAATAATTTGCGGACGGTAATAAGTGGCTTACTGGTACGACTGACAGGTACTTACCCAAATAAAGAGAATCTTCAGTCGCTCGGGCAATAATTGTCAGATAGTCTGAATAAAGCACCATATTCAGTGCACAGATCAGAGAATCAGTTCTTATCATTTTTTTATTTAGCGTAGAATAAAACTCCCTAAATTCTTCCTGAAGGCTATGATAATAACCAATATTTAGTTCAGGCAGCAACCACTTTGCATCCTGAAGCTCAGCCAGACTCCGAGCCTGCTCCAGCGGGTGTCCTTTGCGGCAGACAATGGAAAAACTTGCAGTCAGTAGCGGCTCAATAGATACATCATCCAGGTTTGCTGTTGGTTCGACACTGCCAACAGCCAGATCCAGCTCTCCATTGCGCACGAGTGGCAGCAACGTCGAAAGCTGTCCCTCTTTGATGTTCAAATTGATATAAGGGAAAACATCAAGAAAAGAACTTGTTATATCCGGTAGTGCCGTCATCATCAGTAATGTGGAACTGCCAATATTCATCACGCCATGGGAATAATTATTGATTTGCTCCACTTCACTTGTTGCACGAGTTAACTCACTCAGGATCCATTCCACCCGAAGAGAAAATGCTTTACCGGCTTCAGTCAGAATGACTCCATCGCTGTCCCTTAAAAAAAGTTGGGCTCCAATAAGTTGCTCCAGTTCACGAATTGTGCGGCTGACACCCGGCTGGGACATCCCTAGATCCCTGCCTGCTGCACGTATACTACCGCTGCGTACTATCTGCATGAACAGTTGCATCTGGCGGATTTTAGGTAATCGCTCCATGTCCAGCCCTATAGAAAAAAGGTATCACTACAAAAAAAAATACATCTTTTCTCCGCTATTGCAAGTTATTACGCTGGATACAGGAAGCAACCCCTGGAGGCTGTATCATGACAAAAAAATTACAAATGATCTTTTTATTACTTTTCGGCTACACAATCGTATTTATTGATAAAACCATTATAGGATTTGCCCTGATCCCGATTGAGAAACAGTTCAGTCTCAGCACAGAGCAACTGGGATATATTTCTGGGCTTTTTTTCCTCTCTTACTCACTGTTTCAGATCCCCGCAGGCTGGCTGAATGACCGGATTGGCTATAAAAAAATGGTCATTGCCTCGCTTAGTTTACTGGGGCTGTTTGCTTTTATGTTCGGTATACTCGGCGTCAGTTTTGGACTCCTGCTATTATTTCGTTTTCTATCAGGTATTGGCCATTCTGGATATCCGGCATCGTGTGCCAAAGCCGTAGTCAGTAACTTCAGCATTGAACATCGTACTTTTGCGCAGTCGATTCTGTTATCTTCCTCCGGACTGGCCATGACAACGGGTCCGATTATCGCCGTTTACGCAATGAATAATCTGGGCTGGCAGATCTCATTTTCCGGTCTCGGCCTGATTGCCTGCGCCACAGCTTTACTGATTTTCCTCATCATTCCGCGCCAGTCAGTCGTCCCTCAAAAAGAAAATATACAACAGTGGAACTGTATCTTTAAATACAAAGCTGTTATATGGTTATTTATTTCTGTTTTCTTCGTTAACATTCCAAATTATGGAATGCTGGCCTGGCTCCCGAAATTTCTCGTTCAGCACCTGAATATGCCGATACAAACATCTGGCTATGTCATAGCTGCGGGGGGGCTGGGGATATGGATTTCTTCGCTGTTAACAGGATGGCTGGTCGGGAAATATTTTTCCGGAAAGGAAGTAGCAGTTATTGTAACTTGCGCCAGCATTAGTTCTGTTTGTATCTTCTGTATTTTCCATATGACTTCGCCTCTTGGCGCCACTGTATTTCTGTTTATCGGCCAGGTATTCCTGATGTCTACTTTTGTCACTGTTTTTACCCTGCCAATGAAACAACTCCCCGAAAATATAATCGGTTCTACCATGGGTTTTATTAATACTGGAGGTACCCTTGGGGGATTTGTTTCACCTGTTGTCATCGGTTATCTGGTCAGCATGACCGACTCTTATTACAGCGCCTTTATTTTTCTGACGATTGCAATGTTGTTTTCTGGACTGGCAACCCTGCCACTCCTGAGGAAAACACACGTCATAACAACACCTTCAGTCAATTAATTTGTGGAGATAAATATGAACAATGTATTTGATATCAACACCGAAAGTGTTTTCCCCGATGTATTGAAATGGCGGCGACATATTCATGCCAATCCCGATCTATCGTTTCATGAAAAGCCTACTGCTGATTACATTCATGAACAGTTAAGTAACCTGAAGAATATTGAAATTACCCGCCCTATGGATAACAGCGTCATCGTCATGCTTCGGGGGCGTCATGATGGTCCCACCTGGGCACTGAGGGCAGATATCGATGCGCTCCCTTTAACCGAAGAGAGTGAAGTGAGTTTTATCTCCACCAGACCCGGAGTGATGCATGCCTGCGGGCACGATGCCCACGCCGCCATGCTGATGGGAGCAGTCAGTATTCTTTCAAATCTGCAGGACAAACTGCATGGCAGTATTAAGTTTATCTTCCAGCCTGCAGAGGAAGTTCCCCCCGGAGGAGCCAGAGACCTGGTAAATCTTGGGATAGTTGATGATGTGGAACAAATTTTTGGCCTGCATGTCCTGCCAGATATCCCGACTGGAACTTTATCCATAAAAGAAGGCGTTTATGTGGCCTCCAGTGATAATTTTGACATTACTATCACAGGCAAAGGTGGTCACAGTTCAATGCCGCATAAATCTGTCGATCCAATTGTTATTGCCTCCGAAGTGGTTCTGGCGTTACAGCATATTGTCTCTCGAAATATCGATCCGCTCATAGCTCCGGTGCTCTCCATCGCCACTTTTCAGGGAGGAGACAGTTACAACGTCATTCCCGATTCAGTAAGACTTGCCGGGACGCTGAGAACACACAGTCCGGAGGTGAGAAAACGTGTACCGGAGCGGATCAGGCAAATCGTTGCGGGCATAACACAGGCTCATGAAGCAAGTTATGACATTGACTGGAAATCCGGTTACACCGTTGGTCGCAACCACCCGGAGGCCTGTGCGTGGGTTCGTAAGGCTCTCTGTAGCCATTTCCCGACCGGCACCCTGAAGGAGAGCCATAAACCCATTTTTAGTAGTGAAGACTTTTCCTCATATCAGGAAAAAGTCCCGGGGTGTTTTGTTTTCGTCGGTTGCGGAAATCCGGAAAAAGGAGCTGTCTGGAATGTTCATAATCCCCACTTCCTTATCGATGAAGATGCACTAAAGCTGGGAGTAAAAACCCATCTGGCCCTTGTCAGTGCACTGCTGCCTGAGATGTAAGTCACTTATGAAAACTCCGGAAATGATAAATGCCCTCTCCCTGTTCTCAACAGGGGTTGGGCCTTCCAGTTCCCATACTGTCGGCCCCATGAAAGCCGGTCTGGCGTTTATCCGCTATATTAATACCTGTGGCTATTTATCCAGACTGACCCGGATACGCATTGATGTCTTTGGTTCACTATCCCTCACTGGCCGGGGACATAAGACTGACAGCGCAATCTTGCTGGGACTGGGAGGTCATGCGCCAGAAACAGTAGATATCACTACCGTGAATACATTCATGGACAGAGCGTTGAATAAAGGGCTGCTGGAACTATCCTGTGGTGAACGCCTGTTACCTTTTGACCCGCATCAGGATTTGATTTTTCATGATGAAAATCTTCCTCTGCATGAAAATGCCCTGACCATCAGTGGATTCCAGGAAGGCGAGCTTTTGTATAAAAATACCTGGTACTCCACGGGCGGGGGGAACATTGTTGATGAAGAACACTTCAGTACTCCGGAACCGCGGGATACACATTTTCCTTTCTCCTGGCGTTCTGCAGAAGAGCTGCTTGCACTTTGCAGTAAACATCAATGCACTATCGACTGGATAGCGCGTCAAAACGAACGTGTGTTGATGAGTGATCGAGATCTGGCGTCAGAATGCCAGCGGATCAAGCAGACGATGTTTGACTGCCGCGATCGCGGATTCATGGCATCCGGAGTACTCCCCGGGCCACTGCAGATTAAACGCCGGGCACCTCAATTATATAGTCAACTCACGGCAGCAACTTCGGTGTCGGGTAAAACCAATATATTGGAGGTACTCGACTGGATTAACCTTTTCGCTATGGCTGTTTCAGAAGAAAATGCTGCGGGAGGGAGAGTCGTCACAGCCCCAACCAATGGGGCCTGCGGCATTATTCCTGCCGTCATGTCATATTATGACCGTTTTGTCGCGTCACTGAATGCACATAAGACACAGGTATTTCTTCTGACTGCGGGTGCAATCGGCGCACTCTATAAAATGAATGCCTCCATTTCTGGTGCCGAAGTGGGTTGTCAGGGGGAAGTGGGGGTTGCCTGTTCGATGGCATCCGCTGGTCTTGCCGCACTTACCGGCTGCAGTCCTGAACAGGTATGTATCGCCGCAGAAATTGGCATGGAGCATAATCTCGGGCTTACCTGTGATCCGGTTGGGGGTCAGGTCCAAATCCCCTGCATTGAACGTAACGCCATTGGTGCGGTGAAGGCAATCAATGCAGCCCGTATGGCCCTTAACCGTAAAGACAGAGCCTGGGTTTCACTTGATAAGGTTATTGAGACTATGTATGAGACAGGCAAGGATATGAATGTCAAATACAGGGAAACTTCTCAAGGAGGGCTGGCAATAAAGGTTAGATGCTAAACCTGAAGTACGCCTGACCATACAGTTCATCTCCGGGCTATATCTCGGGCAGTCAATACGGATACGCCAACACTGTTGGCGTAAACCCGTGACGCCAGTACAACGGAAGGCATCAACCGGCATCAGATTCTGTATCCCTTACTCCGTCTATGCACAGGACATCAATAATCATGAATAGCCGTCTTCAGGTTGGTTGCGCATTCTGAATGGTATAAACGGTTTTCTCGGTACTGATGGCGGCCAGCCCTCCTCCTCGGATCACAGCTTCACCGAAACTGTCACGAGCCTGCGAATTTACCAGCCCTGTGCAGAGTCTCCCGTGTAGTTGTGTCACCATCGGGCTGGTGGCGCGGTCAGGCAGACAGCGCATCATGGTTGCCACCATATCCTCAATCTGAGCCTGAGTATCCTGTTCCTGTGTCGAATAAGTTTTTTTTTGTGACCTCTCTACTTTAGCTGGCCTCAGCCGACGAGACTTTAGCTCGACTCAATCGAACTGTTATCCGGCATGACCACACGGTGACTTTCAATTATCATATTGATGATTTCGCTTCGTGGCCCTTCTCGCCAGCGGACATCGGCATAAAATTGCGCAAGCTCGGTTTCCATTTGTGATATATCAGAAAATGCGCGAACGAGATAATATTTATCGTTATTATCCAGTGAGTTACCGAATTTTTTAACATTCAGGCCGCAAGACTCATGAAGAGGAATGCTCTGATCTTTCATAACCGCATGAAATGCTTCACCCGTCCCAGGTTTCAAGGTGTACTGGAGCACTTCGATTACTGATGGCATTGTGTTTGTCCTGAAGAAAATTTCATTAAAGTACTGACAATAAAACATATTACATTTTAAGTGCGTGAGTCATTTGCATGTTTACTACATCATGCATGACCGCCACAAAAAATGCTGCCCTATACAACGTTTACGCGAATCAGGGTTGGCTGTCGTGACGTCCCTATGTAAATGTTTTCGACAGCCTGACTGGCACGACAAGAAGCATTTCTGCCTATCAGTCGAGAAATGAATGAGGTCACCAGATTGCTCCCTCAGCCCGGACTGAGCACCATGAAAAAGAGACTGATGATACCTGAGCAGAAGAGGGCCAGGCATCTCCAGACCACGGCACGTAAATGCCGGTTACGCGGGTGGAACTTTTCCAGATTTGCCATCGTTATTTTCCTCATCAGGGGGAACGCGTCACCGGCGTGCGAACAGCCGTCTGATCTCGGTCTGTCAGAGCTGATCGTCACGCAGGGATGAAGAAGGATCCGTTTCCGGATCCCCGTTTTAATCAGAGGGTGAAAGCCAGCTGCGCTACAGAGCCATACGTATTGCTGCCGGTCCCGGCCATTCCGGTGATATCCGGATGAACCACATTAAACGGCGACAGCCCGACACCGGCGGTACAGGGCCAGTGGGCTAACGTTGCTGACTACGGCGATCTCACTCTGGAACTCCTTGTTGCTCCCGGGAAATGCCTCCGGCTTATCAGAGATGAACGGCACCCTGTATTTAAATTATTACTTCCGGTGTCTCTTTTTACGCACACAGGCTTCGTCTCAATAACCATTATTGTTCTTACATTACCATCTGACTACTGGGCCTGGCTTATTCTATATTTTGCGCTATGCTGAAAGTTCACGTCCGAAAAGCAGGCCGCAGTGTTGTACCCAGCCTGACATCACATCATCTGAAAAATACGGTTTTATCCCATCAGAAATGCAACACCCGGTTTATTTCCCCGAAAAAATCACATTTACCGGGGTATATGAACATAGTTGATATTACAAAAAGAATAATCTATCATTCTCTGTGCTTCCCCCTACAATTCTTATCGGCCGGGCGGATCCTAAACAGAACCTCAACAGAAAAACAATAACCCCTGCTAAAATTACAATAAACTTACATCACTTCTTCATCACCAGAACACGAATCGAACACAATCATAACCTGAATTCATATTTTTGTAAGTTATGTCAATTTATTTCCATATAGTTCAATATATATCAGCCATCTTAATAAAATGAAAAACCTGTTAATTCAATCAGGTTTGACACTAACAACCTGCCATGCCTTAATGCCTCCGAAAGCTATTTAAAACTAATGTCTACAAAACCGCCTGAATATCATGGCTCCACTAGCGCTGGATATCTCGTGGATATTCAGAAAGAGATTATTCAATGTCACCCGTTCATTTTATTATTTCAGTCCCAGAAAGAATAATGATTCAGGCATGGCAGGGACATTATACACGGAGAGTCGTGATGGGTATTTTACAGGCCTTAAAGAAACATATCATATTTTCATGTCTGTTTCTTATCACTGTCCCCTTGTTCACGCAGGCTGGCGGCATCGTGGCAGACGGTACGCGGATTGTCTATCCCTCCGGGGCAAGACAGAAAAACATTACCGTCAGGAATACCGACGACAAAACCACTTATCTGGTACAGAGCTGGGCTGAAGATGCGCAGGGTAATAAAACGAAGGATTTTATTTCCACCCCGCCATTATTCACCAGTGCCCCCGGCAATGAAAACATTTTGCGTCTGACACGTACCGGGGGAAATATTCCCGCAGACCGGGAGTCACTCTACTACTTCACCGTCAAAGGCATACCCTCGGTTGATAAAAATCAGCTTGAAGGCCGTAACGCTCTCGTCATTGCCGCGGCCACTCGCATGAAAATGTTTGTCCGCCCCCCCGGACTGATGCCGGCACCGGACATCGCCCCGGACCAGCTACGTTTTCGCCGGGAAAACCGTCATCTGGTGGTCACCAACCCCACGCCCTATTACCTCACCCTGACCACCATCCGGGCCGGTAGCCAGACACTTGACGGCATGATGGTCCCGCCGAAGGGAACCGCTTCCGTACTGCTCCCGACCGGAGCATCAGGGGACATCACCTTCAGCACCATCAATGATTACGGTGCCATCACCGCGCCCCGTCAGGCCGTGTTTCACTGAAAATACTGACTGTTACTGACCGTCTGCACGCCGGGACAAGGACAAGGACAATGACCATGATATCCACTCTTCCCCGACTGACCGCTGGCCAGGCCCTGCCTGTAACCCGGACGGTCGCCGGAGTACTGGCCGCGCTGAACCTCGTGCCGGAGAATGTGATCGCAAAGGAAGCGCTCTGGTTCCCGCCAGCCCTCATTTCCGGTGCGCAACAGAACATGGCAGAACTTGGCTTTCTCCGCCTGGGTGGACAGATGCCGGGGACCTACGAGGTGGATATCCGGGTGAACGGAGAACGACGCCTCAGTCGTCCTGTGACGTTCCGGGCAGATGAGGAGAGCCCCCCGGGTGACAGGGATGGTACAGGCCTGATCCCCTGTCTCACGGCGGCTGACTGGGCGACGGCCGGGGTGCGGGAGGATATTCTGCAGCGTCACGTGACGCAGTTCTCTTCTGTGGAGCAGGACTGTCTCAGGGCAGAAGATCTCTCCCCGGATGTAACAGCCACCTTCGGTTTTCAGAAAATGCAGCTTGACCTGAGTATCCCCCGGACACTACTGGCAACCCGGCCCCGGGGCGAAATACCGCCGGAACGCTGGGATGAGGGTATTTCTGCCGCCTTTCTGAATTACAACCTCAGCGGTTTGCAGGCTCACACTCGTAGCCGCAACAGCCACAGCCATTACCTGACTCTCGGCAGCGGGGTGAACCTTGGTCCCTGGCGTCTGCGCGACAACCGTACCCGGACGCAGCGCAGCACCGGCAGCACGGAATGGAAACACGGAAGTACCTTTGTGGAGCGGGCCATTATTCCCTGGCGCAGTCGCCTGACACTCGGGGACGGTTTCACGCCGGCGGAGATCTTCGACGCCACCGGTTTTCGCGGGGCTCAGTTAATGAGCGAGGACAGTATGCGGCCGGACAGCCGTCGCGGCTACGCCCCGGTTATCCGCGGTACCGCCACGGCCAACGCCCGGGTGGTCGTCCGGCAGAACGGCTACCTGATTTACCAGATGAACGTGGCACCCGGCCCTTTTGAGATTGAAGACCTGGGGGCTATGTATGCCGGCGGCGACCTGGAGGTGACTATCACTGAGGCCGGGGGGGCCGTACAGACGTTCACCGTCCCTTATGCCACGGTCCCCCTGTTGCAGCGCGAGGGCAGTACACGCTACAGCCTTACCGCCGGGCACTTCCGCAGTACCGGCAACGGCTACGACGACCCCGGATTCATACAGGGCTCCCTGCTGTGGGGGCTGCCATATAACGTAACGCTGTATGGCGGGACCCAGTATGCACCGCATTATCAGGCTGGCGCAGCCGGTCTCGGCCTGAACATGGGAAGGTGGGGAGCCCTCTCCTCTGACGTCACCGTCGCAGAGAGTGTCCTGGCCGATGAAAGCCGCCATCACGGCCACTCCCTGCGCCTCAACTACGGTCAGGCTTTCAGCGAAACCGGGACCACCTTCACACTGGCCGGTTACCGTTACTCATCTGACGGTTTTTTCACCCTGGATGACACGGCCCTGAAGCGCATGTCTGGATGGCGCTATGACACGGATGAGGACGGAAACATTGTCCGTTCTCCGGATAACTACTACAACCTGCATGACAGCAAAAAGGACCGTCTGCAGGCCAGTATCACCCAGCGGCTGGGACGTGCCGGCACACTGAACCTGAACGGCAGTCATCAGCGTTACCGCAACGCTGCCGACACGACGTCGCTGCAGACCAGCTTCAACAGCATGCTTGGCCCGGTGAACTACAGCCTGTCGTGGGGGGTCAACCGGACAGCAGGATTTGCGAACAGGGAACATACCGCCTCTCTGGCACTGTCGGTTCCCTTACGTGCCCTCCTTCCAGGCAGCCGGGCGTCGACCACCGCCCGGCTCACCACCGGGCGCGACGCGAACGGACAGTTCACTCAACAGGCCGGACTCAGTGGTCAGGCGATGGCGCAGAACAACCTCGGCTGGGCCGTCAGCCAGGGCTGGTCGCGACAGGACCGCCTCAGCACCAACAGCAGCCTGAATTACCGGGGCGCGTACGGTCAGGCCGACATCGGTTACAGCTGGTCTGATGCACACCGCCAGCTGAATTATGGTCTTGCCGGCTCAGCCATCGCACACCGCGACGGTCTGACTCTCGGCCAGCCTGCCGGAGACACCAGTATCCTCGTGGCAGCGCCCGGGGCGGCCGCACTCCCGGTGGAGAACAGTAACGGTGTCAGGACTGACAGCCGTGGTTTTGCCATACGGCCTTATGCCACCCCGTACCGGGAAAACCGCCTGGCGCTTGACGTCGGCCAGCTTGATGACCACACGGAGCTGGACAATAACGTCAGCCGGGTGGTTCCCACCCGCGGGGCCATTGTCCGGGCGAACTTTCGGACTGCCAGCGGTATCCGCGCCCTGTTCACCCTCACCCACGACGGTAAACCGGTCCCCTTCGGGGCCATGGTCACGGCCGGCGCAGCCGCCGGCATGGCCGGGGACGATGGCGAGGTGTTCCTGTCCGGCCTGACGGACACCGGTGTGCTGAAGGCACAGTGGGGCCCCCGGGCGGACCAGCAGTGTTACACGAATTACACCCTTAACGAGGGGAAACAGGCATATGCCATTACCCTGCTCCGGCTCACCTGCCGGTAATCATTCCACCACGGAGAAACTGTCAACATGAAAAACCTGAACCTGAAAACCTCCCTGTGCGCACTGGCTGTGCCCCTGATACTGCTCTCAGGCAGTGCGGCGGCCGCAAACGCCAGCGCCGATATCACCATCACAGCCCTGGTCACCCCGGTCTGCTATATTTCGGCCAGCGCCAGCACCGTTGACCTGGGAGAAATCCCGGCATCGTATACCAGTCTCCCTTCCGGGACATTAATGAGCGGCGTCAGCACAAAGAACGTTACCCTGACGCCGGAGTGTCACGGTGCCTCCGGAGCAACAATCACGCTGACGACCGCCAGTGCCGCCACAGACAGCGGATGTCTGGAGTCCACCCCAGCTGCTGGCGGTAACCCAATGCAGTTCTGCGTGTACGATGGTGGAGACACCACAACTCGCCTGGATATGAACACCACCCCCGCCCTTACACTCGAAGATTCCGCACTTGACACGCCGAGGACCCTGACTGTTGCCGCGGCCGGAAACAACGGGTCGGTTGCCGCCACCGGTGAACACATGGCAGATCTCATCGCCACCATTGAAGCACAGTAAGGACGTATCCGGCCTGAAGCCCCTGCCGGGGGATTCGGGCCCCCTGACACTAGGCGCACTCTTTCCGGGAGGCATCATGAAAAATCACCTGTTCTTCCTCCGGCTGCTCCTGGCGCTGCCCGTTATCATCCTGCAGCCTGCCGGAGCCATAACGTACGTGCCAGGTTCGGTTACGACGGTGCTCTCCGCCTTTAAACCCGGGGTGTCTCAGAACTTCTGGCCTTCCAACCTGGGATTGTTTCTCTATGATGACACCAGTATCCTAACCTCACCGATGGGGTGCAGCCTGACATCGCCTGAAGAAGGTGGTGTTTTTTCAAACCAGACACTATCCGGCGATTTTGGGGAGTTCATCGTTAATCCTTTCAACGCGAATGGAATAACCCTTAACACCATAACAAGCCTGACAGCCACGATAACCCTGAACAGCAGTAGTGGCATCAATCCTACAGCGCTGACTTTCTATTGCGGCGTAATCATACCGCCCGACGTCAGCGAAGCAGACATCAAACAGATAAATTACTCAAAAATTGTTATCAGTAATCTGCGCACCGTGGCCATCCCGGAACTCTCAGTGCCCTCCTCTCTCGACCTCGGGCAGTGCCAGGCCGGAAGTATGGCTGGCCTCAGCAGGATGATGACGTTTACCCGCCGTTACACCGGTGACCATGCCGGTCTTGGCGGCAGCCTCAGGACCACTGTCACCGCCAGTACCACCAACCCGGACGGCGGAAGCAGCCTGCCCCGCATCACCACGCCTGACGAGAGCGTGGACCTGGCCAGTACCCCGTACACCGTCAGCAATGACAATGACATCACGGAGCAGCTGAATGTCAGCCTCGGGACCTGTCCGTCTGCTGCCGGAGCCTATCAGTGGGCAGCCACCCTGACCTACACCATCGAATGACAACTTACCCACAGAGACACCCATATCATGCTATCTCCAAAACATCCATCAGGAATGACTGGTGCCGGAATCATCCTGACACTCATGCTACCGGTAACAGACGTGGCAGCAAATAACCGTGCTGACGTGACACTGTCCGCCACGGTCGTACCGGTCTGTGAGCTGTGGATAAACAAGGTTGTTGTAGATCTTGGTACGATCCCGGCAGACCAGTTTTCAGGGAGAGCGGAAAATGCTCCGTTTATATCGACGGGTTGGTTATCTCATCAGGTACATTTTCAGGTCCGCTGTCATAGTACAGGTAAGTACACGATAACCGCCTCCTCCCCCAACCAGCCTTCGTTTGACGGGTCGAATCTGCTCTCAGATCACCCCGGTAACAAAATGGCATTTCAGTTCGCGGGATTCTCCTGGTTTTTTAATGACCCTGACAGTCTTTCCGTCGTAGCATCCTCGTCTGCACCAGACGTCGAAAACGATTACTATTTTTATGCCTTACCCACCGGAAGCCCCGGAGGTGTCATTCCGTCCCCCGGACAGCACACGGTATCACTCACCCTCACCATTGAACCCGCCTGACCGTCAGTCATCACGGGTAGCGAAACACCGAGCAACAGGAGACCAGTATGGAAATCTACGGCGACAACCGGGTTTATAAGGACGGACTCAGGCAACTCCTCTCTGAGTATCCGGTCACCTCAGAGACACGCCAGGACAGCTGTCCGGCCGCCCGGATATACGTGCTGAGCGGCATGAATCTGACCCGTATTCACCGACTGCTCGTCAGATATCCGCCCCCTCACTTTTCTGTATTGATTGTCAGTCCCCGGTATTTTCAGCTCATTCACCTGATGCTGCCTGGCTTGGTTAAGCTGTTGCTGCCGGAAACGGTCCGGCCGCATGCACTCCTTCGGGACCTGGCCTGTACCTCCCGGTACAGGCAGAGTAGTTCCCCGGCTCCGGTATCAGCCCCCGCTCGTCACTACCGGCTCACCCCGGCTCAGACATGGGTTTTTCGACTGATTATGGCGGGTTGTAATATGGCCGAAATGGCATCGGTCCTGCATATCAGCCAAAAGACCTGTGCCGCACACCGGGGAAAAATGCTGCGAAAAATCGGCATCCGCAGCCTCCAGGACCTGCACGCACTGCGGCATACCATCGAAATCCCTTCGTCACTGCCATCTCCCGCCCGGGTCAGCCGGGAGATCGTCACGGAAGGAGCCGGAACATGACACGTAAAGCACTGGACATGAATGTCCTTGATGCAGCCCTGCTCCGTCTGGAATGGGTGTTTGATACCTTCGAAAGGGTCTGCCTCTCTTTCTCCGGTGGCAAGGACTCCAGCGTGCTGTACCATCTGGCAGCCACCGTGGCGCGTCGCAAAGGCAGACAGTTTGACGTTCTGTTTATTGACTGGGAGGCCCAGTTCTCCCTCACCATTGAGCACATCCAGGTGATGAAAGAGCGTTACCGTGATGTCACCCGACGCTTTTACTGGGTCGCCCTGCCCCTGACCACCGTTAACGGTGTTTCCCAGTTTCAGCCGGAGTGGACCGCCTGGGCACCCGGTGTCGAATGGGTCCGGCAGCCGCCAGAAGAGGCCATTACCTGTCCGGACACTTTTCCCTTTTACCGTCATGCCATGACATTTGAAGCGTTCGTTCCTGCATTTACAGAATGGCTGGCTGACGGTCACAGTCTGGCCTCGCTTATCGGTATTCGCACTGAAGAGTCCCTCAACCGTTATCTGGCTCTCACCTCACAAACCAAACTGCGTTTTGGTGCCGACAAACCCTGGACAACCGCGTCTCCGGAAGGCTTCAGCTATGTCTGCTACCCTCTCTACGACTGGCGCACCCGCGACATCTGGATTTTTAACGCCCGAACCCGTCAGCCCTATAATCCCCTCTACGACCTGATGCAACGCGCCGGTGTTCCCCTGCACAATATGCGCGTCTGTGAGCCTTTTGGTCCGGAGCAGCGTCGCGGGCTGTGGCTGTACCATGTTCTCGAGCCGGAGACCTGGGAAAAGCTGTGCCACCGCGTATCGGGTGCCCACAGCGGCGGGATTTATGCCAATCAAACCGGGGACTATTACGCCCTGCGCAAGAAAATCAGTAAACCTGCCCACCACACCTGGCGCAGCTATGCGTTGTTCCTGCTGGAAAGCATGCCGCAGAAAACAGCCGAGCACTACCGCAACAAGATTGCGGTCTACCTTCACTGGTACCAGTCCCGGGGCTTTCCGGATGACATTCCGGATGAACAGGATGACGACCTCGGTTACCGGGATATCCCCTCCTGGCGACGCATCTGCAAGACCCTTATCAAAAATGATTACTGGTGTAAAACGCTGTCCTTCAGTCCGACAAAGCCACAGCACTATGAACGCTACTGCCGAAACCTGAGCAGGAAACGCACCGAATGGGGGGTACTGTAATGTCACCGGAAATTGCCCGCATCATCATCGAATATATTGACGCGCAGAATAGCCTGCACGACAAAATCCGCGTTATCAACGAACTAAAAACCCTCATCCATCAGCACAGTCCGTTCTGTCGGGAGCCCGTGGACTGCGTGCTGTGGGTCCGGGCAGATACGGTGGAGGCCAATGACTATAACCCTAATGTAATGGCCTCCGTGGAAAGGAAACTGCTGGAGCGTTCTATTGAGATGGATGGCTTCACGCAACCTATAGTGGCAGCCCGGCAGGACAGGAAACATCTGGTGGTGGACGGTTTTCACCGCCACCTGACAGGCAAGTTCTGCCCGCAGCTGAAAGACCGGCTTCATGGTTATCTTCCCGTCACCCATGTCAGCACCGCCCGCCAGGGGCAGCGGGAGCGGATTGCAGCCACCATTCGCCATAACCGGGCCCGGGGAAAGCATCAGATAAATGCCATGTGCGACATAGTCAGGGACCTGTACCGGCTGGGCTGGAGCGACCAGCAGATTGGGACGGAGCTGGGTATGGGGCCCGATGAAGTGCTGCGGCTCAAACAAATCAACGGTCTGACGGAGCTTTTTGCTGAAGAAGAATTCAGCCAGGCCTGGACAGTGGAGTGAACCAACAGGAGACGAGGATGAAAACCATCTACCAGTTATATATTGAAAACAAGCATCGGGCGGGTTTTGTGGTGAGACACATTGCGTGGTCATCCGGGTTCGCCACGGTCCATTCTGTTGACGGGCGGACCCGCGGGTACCTCCCTGTCAACAACAGTGACAAAAGGCATGTAATAGCCACGATCGTGGATGCAGGCGGAGTCAGAAAAGAAGAACTCCCTTCAGCTGACGAGTCGGTATGGGAAAAATTGGAACGCTCTTACTGATGGGGGAGAGCATGCCAGACCGCCACGACATCAACTGCACCGATGCCAAGTTCAGAAAAATGTTCTGCGATTTTGCCCGGAGGTTTCATCCCGCCGCTTTTGCACAGCTCAGCGCGACGGATCCCCTCTTCCCCGGCCGGTCGCTGGCGGCGGGGGCAGATGCGGCCACGTCCTGCGACACCAAATGCCCTGTGTGACATTGTCCGGGACCTCTACGCACTACATTTCCGTTTCCTCACGCATCCGCATCCGGACCCGGTTTCCCCAAGCCGGCACGGGCACCCACCGCCACTGCGTCAGCAGCAGCATCCCCTGAAACAGTACCCGCCGCGCCCGGGCGATACGGCAGGCTGTCACCGTCACACGGAACACCGGTGCCATGATCCCCGCCTGACGCAACGTCCGCCGTATCCTCGCCTCACTCAGCAGCCAGCTGGCCATCTCCGTCTCCACCGCACCGCCCCGGTACATCAGATCCGCCGCGTCACTCAGTGTCCTGATTAGGCCGTCCCGGGTACGCCGCCCGCCATCCGGCCCCCGCAGTGCCTGCGCCGGGGTCCACAGAGAAAGGTGGATATGCACTACTCCCCGCCGTATCTCACGGTAAAAGCCTGTTTTCACCACTCCGGTGTGAACCAACAGCGCACTCAGGGGGCGCATCAGCAGTGCTGACAGCAGACAGGCCAGCAGCAGGGCCGGGCCACCTGCGGCCATCATCATCCCTGCCCCCGCCATCGTCGCCAGCCCGGTCATCACACCCGCTCGCCCGCCTCTTTTTTTCAGGGGGGAATGTCGCATCATTATCCCGTTTCTCCGCCGTGTTCTGATACCGCCCAGTGTCCCCCCCGGTTTCTACGCTGACCACCGGAAAGCCGCACGCCGGGGCGTCTGACTTTTCTGCTGTGCCACGCTGCCCGCTCTGTCATGCTGCCTGCCCCTTGTTCCGGCCAGGAGCCCGCCCATGAAACTGACCACCATTTTCACCCTCCCGGAGGTATTCCGCCGCCGCCCTCTGCCGCTGCAGGCCACGCCAGCCGGAGCCGGTACCCTGCCACCGGGCTGGCAGCCCGCCTCACTCACGCCGTCACAACTGGCGGTCCTGGAAGCATCATTTGCCGGACCGGCTGTGGCCCCCCTAACACGGGGGGCACTCCGCATCCTGTCCCACCGGCTCAGCGACTGTCTCCGCACCCTGCCCGGCGCCCTTTCCGGACGCTGGAGCGTCCCCGGCGGCGCGGTGGCCCGCCTGCAGGCAGTCTGCGCGGCCCTGGACACCGCTCCCGGCGTCACGACCCTGCCCCCGGTATGGCAGGCCGCAGCCCGGCTGGTCGTCTGCGCCCGTGTTCTGCAGATCCTGCACGGCGTCCAGGTCGAGTTTCAGGACGGGCATCTGTGGGATCCGCTTGCCGGACCACCGTCCCGTCCCTGGCGCTGGCGGTTCTGTCCCGCCCGCTATCCGGACAGCGACTGGCAGGAAGCGTTCTGGATAACGCTGTCGCTGATACCGGAAAATCTGATGTCGCTCCTGAAGGCTGAAAAGGGGGTCTGGCCTGCGCTGTTCTCTGCCCTGACGCAGGGGGATAACGGGGAAGAGATGCTGAGCCGGCTGGCGGAGGTGGCGACACAGCACGCCCTGGGGGTCGGTATGGCGGCGGACTGGCCGCAACTGGATGAGGCCTGCCAGGACAGCCTGTTCACCGGCACAGCCCTGAGCCCCGCCGTCCTGAGTGAGGCGCAGAAGGCCAGACTGGCCCGTCTTGACCGGGAAAGCGGCATGTCTGCGGATGTCCGCCTCATCTGGAACACCGGGCCGCTGACGGAATTTCTGACCCTTGCCCAGACCTTTCCTGCCTCTGCGCAGGGACCGTACAGTGAGCCGGGCGGGCTGGCGACGCTCATCTGCGACGCCCTGCAGGTGGCGGTCCGTATCCGCAAGGCCTGCGCCCTGCCGGCCGATGAGCCGGAAGAACAGATGCGTCAGGGGGAAGCCTGGAACACGGCGGTGTGGTTTGTTGTCCTGCTGGAAGGGCTGACGCGACTGCACCAGTTCGTTGTGACCCGCCGCACCGGCCAGGGAGCGTTACCCTGGACACCGGATGAAGGCCCGTTACCGGAAGGCGCAACCTGGCAGGCCACTTTCCGGGCGTGTCCACAGGCGCACGCCCGGGCCGTCCACACACTGACCGCTCTGATGCCCCCCGGGCTGCTCTCCTGGTTCCGGCCGTTCCCCCTGCTGTACCGGAGCTTCACCGGCGCGCTGGCCGGGCATACCAGCGGCGAACTCATCACCCGTATAGCCGGTGAAGCCATTCAGAAAGCCTCGGCGCAGTGGCAGCGCGACCGGGGCCAGGCCGTCACCCCCGATGCCGGACAGACAGCCTTCACGTCTCCCGCTTCCCCGCAGGCAGCATCGCCGTCGGTTGCAACGGAAGTCACTCCGCCTCCCGTCGCCACACCGGTTATGTCCGGGCCCTCGTCTCCCGGTGTTTCTCATGACGAACCGGCAACGGTGCCTGACGACCAGTCTCTGCCTGTCTCCTCTTCTCCGTCCGCCCCCTGCCCGCCGGCAACCGGAACGTCATCGTTGGAGATGATGCTGGGGGTGTTGGCACCGTCCCATGCTGCTTCACCACCTTCAGTGACCCCAGACGTCACTGACCACCCGGAATGCCGGGATGCGGATGCGGATGCGGAAGACTTTGTCGCCTGGCTGCGCACAGGGCTGGCGGATGGCACCCTGTCAGTGAACCAGCCGGATGCAATGGTTCACGTCTGGTCAGCACATTTTGTCTTTATCGAATGTCCGGCGATTGTCCGCCGCTGGACGGCCGCCCGGGGGCTCCCCTCTGAAGAACAGGAAGCCCGCTGGCGGCGGGTGCTCCGCTCTCTGCGCAACACCCATTTTTTCCACGACGCCGGGGCGCAGTTACCGGCCGGGCGCATCATGAGTGCCGGAAAAAAACCGTACCGTGACGTGAAAGGGCAATTTGTGGAGCCGTGCCGGATATTCGACGCCACAGCACTGCCCCTGCCGGGAAACTGTTTTACTTTGAAAAAGAAATCCATCGGATAAGTAAGGGCTTTCTAACAACCTGAGGATATACCATGACTCATCGTGAAACGGCACTGACCTTTGAACAACTGCTGACGCTCTATGTCACCGAAAATTACCTGAGACCGGCCACCGTCAAAACTTACCGCAAGATCCTCCGACAGTTTCAGCGTTTTGCCGGCGAACAGATACAGCCGGAAGACGTGACCCCGGAGCTTGTCCTCCGCTGGCAGCATTACATTCTGAAAACCTGTCAACGCACACCCCAGACCTGGAACACCTACCTGCGCCACATGAGTGGCCTGCACAGTTTTGCGATGTCCCGTTCTCTTATCAGTCACAGGACATCTCCGTACCGCTGCCGGCAGGTTCGTGAGGGACGCAAGCCGAAGAAAACCCTCAGTGACGAGCAACTGATGCATATCTGTTTTATTGTCGGCACCCTGCTCGATGACGAACGGCAGGGACGCCAGCTGAATGTCCGACGCGGACGTCGCAGCGCCCTGCAGCCGGTATGGTTCTGGAAGGTGGCCGTTGATCTGCTGATGCTGACCGGCATACGACAGAACCAGCTGCTGCACCTGCAGCTGAAGGACGTGAAGTTCGGCGTGGGAGCAGCAGAGACGCAAATATATCTGTGCGGCAACGGCTCAAAAAACCATGACGCACGCTGGCTGTCGCTGCCCTCAGAGCTGACCCGGGGCCTGCAGTACCTGTGTGAACAGGCGATGAAAAGTGGCATGCCGGCCCGCGCTCAGCTTTTCAATGTGGGCTGGTTTGCTGACGGGATGGCGGCAGTGAAGAAAAACGGGATGACAGAACGGCAGGTGCAGAGCTTCTTCACACAGCTTTCGGGGCGCTGTGGTTTTCGTATTTCACCACACCGTTTCCGGCACACACTAGCCACGGCACTGATGCGCGAGCCCGGGAAGAACATCACCCTAGTGCGGCAGTTGCTGGGGCACCGCAGCCTGGTGTCAACAATGGTATATATTGAGGAGGATCATGCTGAAATTCGCGAGATGCTGTCAGGACGGGCAATGACGGTACGGCGGCTGCCGGGGGCAAAACGCTTTCTGACCTTTGAGGTCACGGAGGAGGCGGAAGCCGTCGGGTAGAGAACAGGGCGGAACAGCAGGGAGGCTGTTCTGAACCGGTGAAAAAAGGATCGCGGAAAGGGAAAAGGATCCCACAATGTTGAAGTGGGTAAAAGATTTGCGTATGCTGCGCGGTAAGCAGGCACAAAAAAAGCCGCTCGAAGAGGGAGCAGCTCCTGTGATACCTGAACTTATAACAGTGGATCTATCGTAAGTGTTAAACCGTTACAAGACCCTGTACCACTTTACCTGTCAGCCTCAGAAAAGCAAGACTGTCAGTGTAATTTTCGCGCAACAGCCGTGGAGCTGTATGGCAAAAACTGTGTGTTTTCATTTACATACTGTGGTGCCGAAGGCCGGACTCGAACCGGCACGTATTTCTACGGTTGATTTTGAATCAACTGCGTCTACCGATTTCGCCACTTCGGCACTGAAGGGGATGCGGAAACGTTCTGGATTATACCTGTCGGCAGCGGTCATGCAAGCGACAGCGTGTCGTCATCGCGCTAAGTGTTGAAAAAAACAGCGCTATCCTGCGCGACGTCACCTTTTACGACCGTTCCGGAGCGCCAATGCCACCAGCAACCCTCCTCTCACCACCCCGCGACCCCAACTCCACCTACCAGCCATCCCCCTTCTCCCCCAGCACTCCCAAACCCCACTCAAGCTTATCTCAAATTTTTCTCATTTCATTCTCACCTGCATCCCTATCACAATCCATCTCTCCCCAAACAAATCCCCTCACCAATCGCCAAATATCTCACCAACCCCACCCACTATCATTCCCATATATTCCAGAAAGTTTTAGCCAATGCCTTTTTGTTATTCACCCACTCCGCAGTCAAATATTAATTTCATCAATATTTTTATAACTTTACATTAATGAAAAGTTTTCTTTTTGCCGTTTATTCCAGGATTTTCCTCAGGCGTGAAGGGTTCCGGTAAACACTATTTTTACTAGTCGCTGTACGAGTCTTGATGGACATATTCACTCGATGAATTAACTCAGGAGAATACTTGTGACGACGTTAAAACCTTTGCTGGCCCGCAACCGCAGCTGGGCGCTGCAGAAGTGTCAGCATGACCCGGACTATTTCGAAAAATGGGTCGACGGGCAGCGGCCCCACTCGCTGTGGATCGGCTGCTCCGACAGCCGCGTGCCCGCCGAGGTGCTCACCGGCAGCCAGCCCGGCGAGCTCTTTGTCCACCGCAATATCGCCAACATGCTCGATCCCGCCGACGACAACGTCATGAGCGTCCTGCAATATGCCCTCCACTACCTTGAGGTGGAGCGGGTGGTGCTCTGCGGCCACTACGGCTGCGGCGGCGTGCAGGCGGCGCTCTCTCTGCCCACCCTGCCGCTGGCGCAGGAGTCCTCGGCGCTGGCTCGCCGCATCGGCCAGCTGCGCCACACCCTGCATCACGAAATTGCGCAGATCGCCGATGACTGTTGTGTTGCGGCCTCCCCCGGCGCCAGCGCCAGCACTGACGCGGAGCGCTCTCGCCATGCGCTGGACGCCCTGGTGGAAGCCAACGTTCGCGCCCAGTTCGTCCGTCTGCTGGAGAGTGAACCGGTGCAGACGGTGATCGCCAGCGGGCGGCCGCTCAGCCTGCACGGCTGCGTCTACGATCTGGCTTCAGGCCATTTAACCACCCTCGTTGAACACCTCTCACCGCAGGAGCACGCCCCATGAATACGTTTCGTCAGGACTCTCTCGCCGGCATCGTCGTCTTCCTTGTCGCCCTGCCGCTGTGCCTCGGCATCGCCCAGGCCAGCGGCTTACCGCCTTTCGTCGGCCTGCTGACCGGCATCATCGGCGGCCTGGTCGTCACCGCCCTCAGCCCTTCCCGCTTCGCCGTCAGCGGCCCCGCCGCCGGACTGGTCACCATCGTCGTCGCCGCCATTGAATCCCTGGGTTCCTTCTCCGTCTTCCTGATGGCGCTGGTGCTGGCCGGCGTGCTGCAGCTGCTGTTCGGCATCCTGCGGGCCGGGCGCTTTATCTCGCTGGTTCCCGCCAGCGTCATCAAAGGCATGCTGGCGGCGATCGGCATCCTGCTGATTATGCAGCAGATCCCCGTCGCGCTCGGCACGGCGGAAGAGACCGGGCTTGCCGAAGTGGTTCAGGGCAATGCCGCTTTCTCCGTCACTGCGATTGCCGTCGCCGCGGGCGGCCTGCTGGTGCTCTGGCTGTGGGGCTCGCCGCTTATCCGCCGGGTGAAGAGCCTGCGCTGGATCCCCGGGCCGCTGATCGCCGTCCTGCTCGGCTGCGTGACCACCCTGCTGCTGACCCATTTTGCGCCGCAGAAGCTGGCCGCCCTGCCACGTATTACCCTGCCGGCGTTCGGCAGCCTCGGCGAGCTGCTGGGCGAGCTGGAATCTCCGGCGTGGAGCGCGTGGCGCAATCCGTCGGTGTGGGTGGTGGCGGTGACCCTGGCGCTGGTCGCCAGCCTCGAAACCTTGCTCAGCCAGGAGGCGCTGAAAAAGCTGCGCCCGCAAAATCCGCCGCCTTCGCCGAACCGCGAAATGGTCGCCCAGGGCGTCGGTAACCTGCTCTCCGGCGTGCTGGGGGCGATGCCGATCACCGCGGTGATCGTCCGCAGCTCGGTGAACGTCAGCAACGGCGCGCAGAGCAAACTGTCGATCTTTATCCACGGCGTGCTGCTGTTGATCTGCGGCCTGTGGTTTAGCGGCCTGCTGACCCTGATCCCGCTCGCCAGCCTCGCCGCCGTTCTGCTCTATACCGGCTATAAGCTGGCGACGCCGCGGCTGTTCATCGAGCAGTTCCGCCAGGGGGCGGCGCAGTACGTCCCGTTCCTCGCCACCATCGGCGGGATTATCGCCTTCGGCATGCTGGCGGGGATCGGGATTGGTCTTGCCACCCAGATGGCGTTCAGCCTCTGGCGCAGCCATCGCCACTCGCTGCAGCTGGCGCGCTACGATGACCACTACGTGCTGCGCATCCAGCAAAATCTGACCTTTATGCACAATCCGCATCTGCTGGCCCTGCTGGCGAAAATTCCGGAAAAGAGCGTGGTGATCGTCGAGCACGACAGCGTCGGCTATCTCGACCCGGACGTGCAGGCGGTGCTGGATGATTTTGCCGAGAACGCCCCGCAGCGCGGCATCCGCCTTAACCAGTGGCCGCTGGCCAGCCGCTGACCTTAACGGGCGGCTGGTCCGCCCGCTGCGCGACCCCTCCGATTGCCAAGCGCCGGGGAATACCATGCTCTACACTTTCTGGGTTATCACGCCAACCCCAAGGAAATGAACATGAGCATCATTAAAAGCTACGCCGCCAAAGAAGCGGGCGCCGATCTGTCGCTGTGGGAATACGATGCCGGCGAGCTGCAGCCGGAAGATGTCGAAGTTGAAGTGGAATACTGCGGGATCTGCCATTCGGACCTGTCGATGATCGACAACGAATGGGGGATGTCGAGCTACCCGCTGGTGGCCGGTCACGAGGTGATTGGCCGGGTGGCGGCGCTGGGCAGCGCGGCGCAGGATAAAGGGCTGAAGATTGGCCAGAAGGTCGGCATCGGCTGGACGGCGCGCAGCTGCGGCCATTGCGACGCCTGCATCAGCGGCAATCAGATCAACTGCCTGGAAGGCTCGGTGCCGACCATTCTTAACCGCGGCGGCTTCGCCAATAAGTTGCGCGCTGACTGGCAGTGGGTGATCCCCCTGCCGGAGAGCATCGATCTGGCGTCCGCCGGCCCGATGCTGTGCGGCGGCATCACCGTCTTTAAACCGCTGCTGACCCACCACGTCACCGCCACCAGCCGCGTCGGGGTGATCGGCATCGGCGGCCTCGGCCATATCGCCATTAAGCTGCTGCGGGCGATGGGCGCGGAAGTGACCGCCTTCAGCTCCAACCCGGCCAAAGAGCAGGAAGTGCTGGCGATGGGCGCCGATCGCGTGGTCAACAGCCGCGATCCGGAAGCCTTAAAAGCGCTGGCCGGTCAGTTTGACCTGATCATCAACACCGTGGCGGTGGATCTCGACTGGCAGCCGTACTTCGAAGCCCTGGCTTACGGCGGCAACTTCCATACCGTCGGCGCGGTGATGAAGCCGTTCCCGGTGCCGGCCTTTACCCTTATCGGCGGCGACCGCAGCATCTCCGGCTCGGCGACCGGTAACCCGTCCGAACTGCGCAGGCTGATGAAGTTCGCCGGGCGCAGCAAAGTGGCGCCAACCACCGAGCTGTTCCCGATGTCGCAGATTAACGAAGCGCTGAAGCACGTTCGCGAAGGCAAAGCCCGCTACCGCGCGGTGCTGAAAGCCGACTTCTGATGGTTCTCTCCCGCCGGGCGGCCCGCTCGCCCGGCGTTTTCCCCGTCGCTTCATCAAACCGTCATCTCCCCGCCATGCCTCTGTAGTCATTGCTTCCCACAATCCGGGCTTCAATAAATGGCTGAACGAGATGCGCGTCACCATGAGAAAGACCTGGCTTCCCTGGCTGATCCTGTCGCCTTCCCTGCTGTTTTTACTGCTGTTTACCTGGTTCCCGCTGGGGCGTTCGGTGTATGACAGCCTGTTTGATACCCGCATGGCCAGCGACGGCGCACAGTACGTCGGGCTGGATAACTTCGCCCGCCTGTTTGCCGATAACGTCTTCTGGCAGTCGCTGGGCAATAACCTGCTCTATATCCTGCTGACGGTAGTGCCCGGGGTGACCCTCGCCCTGCTGCTGGCGGTCGCCCTGAGCGAGAACCATCGCGTCAACCGCTGGCTGCGCACCGCCTTCTTCTTCCCGATGATTATCCCGATGGTCAGCGCCGCCGCGCTGTGGCTGTTTATCTTTATGCCCGGCCTCGGCCTGCTCGACCACTATCTGGCGAAGCTGTTCGGGCCGATGAACAACAACTGGCTGGGGCGCAGCAACAGCGCGCTGCTGGCCCTGGCGCTGATCGGCGTGTGGAAGTTCGCCGGCTACTATATGCTGTTTTTCCTCGCCGGGCTGCAGAGCATTCCGGCCTCGACGCGGGAAGCGGCGCTGATGGAGGGGGCTACCCGCACGCAGGTCTTTTTTAAGGTCACGCTACCGCTGCTGCGCCCGACGCTGAGCTTTGTGATCACCACCGCGCTGATCTACTCCATCACCCAGATTGACCACGTGGCGGTGATGACCCGCGGCGGGCCGGACAACGCCACCACCGTGCTGCTCTATTACATCCAGAATCTCGCCTGGGATACCCACGACCTCGGCAAAGCCTCCGCCGCCACCTTCCTGACGCTGGCCGGGCTGTTCGCCTTCTCGCTGATTAACCTGAAACTGCTGGAGAAAGGAGCCCACTATGAGCGCTGACATCTCGCCGCTGCTGGTCCGCACGCCCGCCGCCGCCCATCCGCTGTGGCTGCGCCTGCGCCGCTCGTCGCCCTTTACGCTGACAGTATTAATGTGCTGCCTGGCGCTGCTGTGGATCAGCCCGTTTATCTGGATGCTGGCGACCTCGTTCAGCGCCACCACCTTCGGCGACGATATGGCGTCGCTGCTGCCGCGCCTGCCGCTGACCCTCGATAACTTCCGCGACGCCTGGAACAGCGCCGACTGGCTGAGCCTGTACGCCAACACCATTATCTTCACCTTCGGCACCTTCTTCGTGCAGCTGTTGACCATCACCACCGCCGGCTACGTCTTTGCCTGCCACGAGTTTCGCGGCAAGCAGACGCTGTTTCTCCTGTTCCTCGTCCAGCTGATGATCATGCCGGTGGTGATGATGGTGCCGAACATGCTGACCCTGAAAACCTTCGGCCTGCTCAACACCCTCACCGGGGTAATGATGCCCTACTTCACCTCGGCGTTCGGCGTGTTCCTGATGCGTCAGGCGTTCCTCGCCATCCCGAAAGAGCTGGAGGAGGCGGCGCTGATGGAGGGCTGCCGCTGGTGGCAGGTGCTGTTCCGCGTACTGCTGCCCATGTCCTGGCCGTCGGTGCTGGCCTTCGCCACCGTCAGCATTACCTACCACTGGAACGAGTACCTGTGGCCGCTGATGATGCTCAACGATCCCGATAAGCAGGTGCTGACCGTCGGGCTGGTCTCCTTCGCCATGGGCGCCGAATCCGGCGGCCAGTGGGGCACCATCGGCGCCGGGACGCTGATGGTCTGCCTGCCGCTGATGCTGGCGTTCATCCTTTTTCAGAAACAGTTCCTGCGGAGCTTCGGCTTCTCCGGGATCAAATAAGGAGTGATTCATGCTGTTAGCGCACATTTCCGATACCCATTTCCGCAGCCGCGGCGAGAAGCTGTACGGCTTTATCGACGTCAATGCCGCCAACGCCGACGTGGTCTCCCAGCTTAACGCGCTGCGCGAACGCCCGGACGCGGTGGTGGTGAGCGGGGATATCGTCAACTGCGGCCGCCCGGAGGAGTATCAGGTGGCCCGCCAGATCCTCGGCAGCCTGAACTATCCGCTGTATCTGATCCCCGGCAACCACGACGACAAAGCCCATTTTCTGGAGCATCTTCACCCGCTGTGCCCGCAGCTGGGCAACGATCCGCAAAATATGTGCTATGCGGTGGATGATTTCGCCACCCGCCTGCTGTTTATCGACTCCAGTCATGCCGGCACGTCAAAAGGCTGGCTGACCGACGAGACCATCGGCTGGCTGGAAGCGCAGCTGTTCGAGGGCGGCGACAAACCGGCAACGGTGTTTATGCACCACCCGCCGCTGCCGCTGGGCAATGCGCAGATGGACCCGATCGCCTGCGAAAACGGCCACCGTCTGCTGGCGCTGGTGGAGCGTTTCCCGTCGCTGACGCGCATCTTCTGCGGCCATAACCACAGCCTGACCATGACCCAGTATCGCCAGGCGCTGATCTCCACCATCCCCGGCACCGTCCATCAGGTGCCGTACTGCCACGAAGACACCCGGCCCTATTACGACCTCTCCCCGGCCTCGTGCCTGATGCACCGTCAGGTCGGCGATCAGTGGGTGAGCTACCAGTACTCACTGGCCCACTACGCCGGGCCGTGGCTGTACGACGAAAACATCAGTTGCCCAACGGAAGAGCGCTAACCGCCATGCTCAGTCTGCAAAACATCAGTAAACATTTCGACGGTAAACCGGCGCTCAGCGCCCTGTCGCTGGATATTCACGAAGGCGAATTCGTGGTGCTGGTCGGCCCGTCGGGCTGCGGGAAAAGCACCCTGCTGCGCCTGCTAGCCGGCCTGGAGCCGGTCAGCGAAGGCCAAATCTGGCTGCATGATGAGAACATCACCGCCACCACGCCGCGCGAGCGCAACTTCGCGATGATCTTCCAGAACTATGCCCTGTTCCCCCATCTGTCGGTGCGCGACAACATCACCTTCGGCATGAAGGTGCGCAAGGAAGAGAAAAGCAGCTGGCAGCCGCGGGTGGACAAAGTGGCGCAGATGCTGCAGCTGGAGGCGCTGCTCGACCGCAAACCGGCGAAGCTCTCCGGCGGCCAGCGCCAGCGGGTGGCGATGGCCCGGGCGATCGTGCGCAATCCGCGGCTGTTCCTGATGGACGAGCCGCTCTCCAACCTCGACGCCCGCCTGCGCAGCGAAGTGCGTGACAGCATTATGGCCCTCCATCAGCAGCTGAAAACCAGCACCATCTATGTGACCCACGACCAGACCGAGGCGATGTCGATGGCCGACCGCATCGTGGTGATGAACGGCGGCCACGTACAGCAGGTCGGGCGCCCGGAGTATCTGTATGCCAACCCGGCCAACCTGTTCGTCGCCGGGTTTATCGGTTCGCCAGCGATGAACCTCCTGTCGCTGCCCTGCGCCAATGGTGACGTACTGTTGGGAGAACAGCGCCATCCGCTGCCGCCGCGCCACCGTGATCAGACCCACGTCTGGCTGGGCGTTCGCCCGGAACATATTACCGACCGCGTGGAGGAGGGCCATCTGCGCCTGCCGGCCACCGTTCTGCAACGAGAACTGATGGGAGCCGATTACCTGCTCCACGTCAGCACCCCGATCGGCACCCTGCGCTTTAGCCGCCGCCACCGCGGCACGGTGCCGGAAAAAGGCGAGTCGCTGATCCTCGGCTTTTCGCCTGCCGATGTGCATCTTTTTCATGCTGAGACCCAGCATAATTTATTGATGGAGACAGATCATGTTTAAACCCCTCACCGCCCTGACGGTTGGCCTCAGTCTTGCCCTGAGCGGCGCGGCGCTGGCAAAAGAGAAAATAGACTTCATGTTCCCGGCGCCGGTGGACGGCAAGCTGACCATGGAGATGACCCGCGTCATTAAGCAATTCAACGACTCGCAGCAGGATGTCGAAGTGCGCGGGATCTTCACCGGCAACTACGACACCACCAAGATCAAAGCCGAATCGGCGCAGAAGGCCGGCCAGCCGCCGGCGCTGGTGATCATGTCCGCCAACTTCACCACCGATCTGGCGCTGAAGGATGAGATCCTGCCGATGGACGAGCTGTTTAAATATGGCGATCAAAAGGCTGGCGATTTTCTGCAAAAGGAATTCTGGCCCGCGATGCATAAGAACGCCCAGGTGATGGGCACCACCTATGCGATCCCGTTCCATAACTCGACGCCGATCCTCTATTACAACAAGACGATGTTCGATCAGGCCGGGATCAAACAGCCGCCCCAGACCTGGGCCGAGCTGCTGGCCGATGCCAAAAAGCTGACCGACGAAAGCAAAGGCCAGTGGGGGATCATGCTGCCGTCGACCAACGACGACTACGGCGGCTGGATCTTCTCGGCACTGGTGCGCGCCAACGGCGGGAAATATTTTAACGAAGACTATCCGGGCGAGGTCTATTACAACTCGCCGACCGCCATCGGCGCCCTGCGCTTCTGGCAGGATCTGATTTACAGGGACAAGGTGATGCCGTCCGGGGTGCTGAACTCGAAGCAGATCAGCGCCGCGTTCTTCTCCGGCAAGCTCGGGATGGCGATGCTCAGCACTGGCGCGCTGGGCTTTATGCGCGAGAACAGCAAAGACTTTGAACTTGGGGTGGCGATGCTGCCGGCCAAAGAGCAGCGCGCGGTGCCGATCGGCGGCGCCAGCCTGGTGAGTTTTAAAGGCATCAGCGATGCGCAGAAGAAAGCGGCGTATCAGTTCCTGACCTATCTGGTGAGCCCCGACGTGAACGGCGCGTGGAGCCGCTTCACCGGCTACTTCTCGCCGCGCAAGGCGTCATACGATACGCCGGAGATGAAGGCCTATCTGCAGCAGGATCCGCGGGCGGCGATCGCCCTTGAGCAGCTGAAGTACGCCCATCCGTGGTACTCCACCTGGGAGACAGTGGCGGTGCGTAAGGCGATGGAGAACCAGCTGGCGGCGGTGGTCAATGATGCCAAAGTGACGCCGGAAGCGGCGGTGCAGACGGCGCAGAAGGAAGCCGACGCGCTGATGAAACCTTATGTGGATAAGACCGCGCTGGCGGAAGTGAAGTGACGCTTTACCCGTCATCGTCACCCTCACCCTGGCCCTCTCCCTGAGGGAGAGGGGACGGTACAGCGCCGTGGTTAAGCCCTGAATCCGGGAGAGGGAACTGTCCGGCGCCGTGGTTGAGCCCTGAATCCGGGAGAGGGGACGGTACGGCGCCGTGGTTAAGCCCTGAGTCCGGTTGAGGAAGGAAAAAAAGCAGGCCATACCCGGTATGGCCTGAAAATGTCACAACGATTAGATCCCTGCCGTTTCGCGGATATATTTGCGCGCTTTGACGGCGTATTCGAAAGGATTGGCCAGGGCAGGATCCTGCTCTGCTTCCACCACCATCCAGCCTTTATAGCCAAAGTCGTCCAGCAGCTTGAACACCGGACGGAAATCGATCACCCCGTCGCCCGGGACGGTGAAGGTGCCTTTTTTCACGCCGTCGAGGAACGACAGGCCGTCGCGGCGCACCTGGTCGATCACCGGCGGACGGACGTCTTTCAGGTGAACGTGGTTGATGCGCGGCAGATACTTTTTGAGGATCGCCAGCATCGGCGCTTCGCCGCCTTCGGAATACCAGGCATGGCCGGTGTCGAACAGCAGGAAGACGCGCTCGTCCACCAGCGACATAAATTTGTCGATTTCCGCGGTGGTCTGAATGCCGGTGCCCATGTGGTGGTGCAGACAGACCTGCATCCCCTTCTCCGCCGCCAGGCGGCCGAGGGTGTTATAGCCTTCCGCTACCCGCTGCCACTCTTCGTCGCTGAAGCACGGCTTCGCATCGCCGAGGATCGGTTTATCCAGCCCCTGGATGCTGCCGCTCTGCTCGGAGCAGCCAATCACTTTCGCCCCCATCGCATGAAGGAAGTTCATGTGATTGACGAATTCATCAATGGTTTTTTCCCGCTGGCCGTTGGCGAAAAAGGTGCTGAACCAGGCGTTGCAGATCTGAATGCCGCGGATATCCAGCATCGGCTTGAGGACCGCAGGGTCGCGCGGATATTTGCTGCCGACTTCGCTGCCGGTAAAACCGGCCAGCGCCATTTCGCTGACGATCTGCTGGAAAGTGTTTTCGCTGCCAAGCTCCGGCATATCATCGTTAGTCCAGCCGATCGGGGCGATAGCCAGTTTGACGTTATCTTTGTTCATAGTAGGGCTCCTGCCGCTGCGCCTTACCGGCGCAGCAATTCACGTTCAATAAGTTCACGGGTTTCCACTGCCTGGTATTTCATTTTTTCCGGGTAGCCAAACAGCGAGGTGGCGACAATCGGCTCCCCGCCGACCTTGAAGGTCTGCTCGGCGAATTTCATTTCGCGCAGGGTGCGGAACAGCGCGTCGAAATCCACATCCCCTTCCCCGACGCCTACGTGCTGGTGCACCACGGCATCCACGCCCGGCGGGTTAACGATATAGCGGCAATGTTTCGTATGGTTGCGGGTATCCGCAATCAGGACATGGGAGAGATCGCTCCCGGCATAGCGCAGCATGCTCGCCACGTCGCCGACGCCTTTGTCGTAGAAAAAGGTGTGCGGCACGCTGTAGACGTACTTCACGTTATCGCTGCGGAACGATTTCACAATATCGACGGTTTCATTGTTCTCTTCGCAGAAATCCCAGGGATGCGCCTGGATCTCCACGCGGATGCCTTCCCGCTCAAAAATCGGCAACAGCTCTTCCATGGAGCGATAGAACATTTCATCGCAGATTTCGGGCTGATTCGGATCGCCGGAGAACTCGGTGTTGATCACCTGAACGCCCATCTCCACCGCAATTTCCACCAGCCGTTTCCAGTTTTTCACCGCCGCCTGACGGCGCAGTTCGTCCGGGCCAGACCAGCGGTAGACGCAGATAAACGACGACAGCTCAAGGCCGGTATCGCGCAGCGCCTGCTTGTACTCCGCCATGATCTCCCGGCTGGCGCGCGGGTGCTTGTAGAACGGGTTAATCTGCGGGTGCGGCGACTGTTCAATGTACTTGTAGCCCCACTCCGCTACCTGATGGACCATGCGGGTGATCCCGAGGTCCTTAATCACATCCACATCAAAGGCAATTTTCATCGTCGTTACCTGTGCAAAGAAGTTCCGTCAGCAAAACGCGCTTAACGTTTGTAGAATGCCGGGCACTCAGGCAGCGTCACCTCAACCGGCTCGCTGGTTCCCTGCGCTTTAATGCAGGCGTCCGCCGCCACCGACGCCGCGTAGCCGTCCCAGGCCGACGGGCCGTGCAGTTGGCCGGCTTTGACGTCGTTGATAAAGGCCTGCAGCTCGACGTCGTAGGCTTTGATAAAGCGGTCTTTCCAGTCGGTCAGAATGGCGGTCGACAGACTGGCGGACTTGCGCATCTGGACGGCAGACGGCTCCGGCAGACGGGCAATCCCGGTTTCGCCGACCACTTCGCACTGGATGTCATACCCGTACTGGCAGTTCACAAACACTTCGACGTCGATCAGGGTGCCTTTTTTGGTTTCAAAGGAGACGATCTGCGGATCTTTCAGGCGCGCATGGGTGTGCGAGGTGGAGCGCGGGAAGCGCACCTGCACGGAACGGTAGTCATCGTTCAGCAGCCAGCGCAGCACGTCCAGCTCGTGGATCAGGGTGTTGGTGATCGCCATATCGGTGGTGTAGTTCTCGCCGACTGACTGGTTGCGGTGGGCGCAGCGCAGCATCAGCGGCGCGCCGATATCGCCATCGTCGATCACTTTTTTCAGCGCCAGATAGCCTTCGTCGTACGGGCGCATAAAGCCAACCTGCACCAGACGACGGCCGGCCTTCATTTCGGCATCGACGATGCGACGGCAGCCTTCCGCAGACATCGCCAGCGGTTTTTCGCAGAACACCGGCTTACCAGCGGCAATGGCGGCCAGGGTGTACTCTTCGTGGGTCGGGTCCCAGGAGGTGACCAGGATGGCATCGACATCGCTGGCGTTAATCACGTCGTGGCCGTCGGCGTAGACTTCCGCCTGCACGCCCGGCAGCGCGACCGCCGCACGGGCGTTGTCGGCATTGATATCAGACACCGCCACAACGGTGGCGCCCTGCAGAACCTGGGTGCAGCGACGGATGTGTTCTTTACCGATAGCGCCAGCGCCGATGACACCTAATTTGAGTGACATAATGGTTTTCTCCGTAAGTCTGTAGGATTCAGGGTAGAGGTTCGTTTTAGTAATCACGCGCCTGGGCGCGCTTTTCATTAATCATTTGCGCCACCTTGCGGATCCGCTCAGAGAGCGCCGTCTGGGCGACCCCGACGTTCCACCAGCTGCCATATTTGTGCACCATGGTCTTCGGCAGCACTTTAATATCAATCAGAGTGCTGACCGTTTCGCGACGGGCGGCGTCCAGCGCGTGGCGCAGTTCGTCCAGGGTGGTGACGCGCCAGGTTTTGCAGCCGTAGCCGGCGGCGATGGTGGCGAAGTCCACCGGCACCAGGCCGCCCTGCAGCTGGCCGGTTTCCGGCTGGCGGTAGCGGAACTCGGTGCCGAAGCTGTCCATCCCGTGCTCCATCTGCAGGTTGTTGATGCAGCCGTTGGCCATGTTGTCGAACAGCACGACGTTGATCTTCGCCCGCTCCTGCAGGGAGGTGACCAGCTCAGAGTGCAGCATCATGAAGGAGCCATCGCCGACCAGGGAGTAGACTTCGCTCTGCGGCTGCGCCAGCTTCACGCCCAGCGCGGCGTTGACTTCGTATCCCATGCAGGAGTAGCCGTACTCCACGTGGTAGGTGTTTTCCGCGCGGTTGCGCCAGACGCGCTGCAGATCGCCTGGCAGGCTGCCCGCCGCCGCGACGATCACCGCCTCGGCCGGCAGCGTTTCATTCAGTACCCCAAGGACGCTGCTCTGGGTCAAGGTGGAGTCGGTGATCTGGCGGAACTCGCGATACACCGATTCACGATCGAGGTGATCGTCGATCTCCGGCACAAAGGATTTTTCCTGCCACACCGCCTGGTAGACGCGCTGGGTCTCTTTTAACTGACGGCTCTGCACGCTCTCGATCTGCGAGCCCCAGCCGGCCTGCCAGCCGCTGTCCGCCAGCGCCGCGTCGAGGGCGGTCATCGCTTCCCGGGCGTCCGCCAGCATGGCAATGCCGTCCAGCTTCCAGGCGTCGAAGTTGCTGACGTTAATATTCAGGAAACGCACCTCCGGGTGCTGGAAAATCCATTTCGAGGCGGTGGTAAAATCGCTGAAGCGGGTGCCGACGCCGATCACCAGGTCGGCCTCTTTCGCCAGCAGGTTCGCCGCCAGACAGCCCGTCTCGCCGACGCCGCCGACGTTCAGGGGGTGAGACGAGACCACCGTCCCCTTACCGGCCTGGGTTTCGGCGAAGGGCACCCCGTAGCGCTCGGCGAAACGGGACAGCGCTTCGCCCGCGCCGGAGTATTTCACCCCACCGCCGCAGACGATCAGCGGTTTACGGCTGGCTTTGATGGCCGCGACGGCGTCCGCCAGCTGCGCGGCGCTGGCCGGGCGGCGGTCGAGACGGTGCACGCGGCGCGCAAAGAAGGATTCCGGGTAGTCCCAGGCTTCGCCCTGCACATCCTGCGGCAGGCACAGCGTCACCGCGCCGGTTTCCGCCGGGTCGGTCAGGACGCGCATGGCGTTGATGCAGGCGCTCATCAGCTGTTCCGGGCGGGTAATGCGGTCCCAGTATTTGCTGACTGCGCGGAAAGCGTCATTGGTGCTGATGCTGAGATCGTAGCTCTGTTCAATCTGCTGGAGCACCGGGTCCGGCTGGCGGGTGGCGAAAACATCGCCTGGCAGCAACAGCAGCGGAATGCGGTTGGCGCTGGCGGTGCCGGCGGCGGTGATCATGTTGGCCGCTCCCGGACCGATGGAGGAGGTGCAGGCGATAATCTGCCGGCGCAGGGCCTGGCGGGCAAAACCGGTGGCCGCGTGGGCCATCCCCTGCTCGTTACGCCCCTGATAGACGCGCATATCGCCGCTGTCCTGCTCCAGCGCCTGCCCCAGCCCCAGGACGTTGCCATGGCCGAAAATCGCGAAAATGCCTTTCACGAATTTCAGCTCTACGCCATCCACTTCCAGGTACTGGTTATCGAGGAACTTCACCAGCGCCTGCGCCGTTGTCAGTCTCAGTTTGCCCATGATGCACAATCCTTATTGTTCAGTATTTGTGTGTGGCGTCGCGCCGATGCCGCCGGGGCCGTCGTTCACGTCACTGGAATACCTGTGGATTATAGGCAAACATTTTTTTCATTAAATACAAATACAGAAGAAATATTTCATTTTGCGAGAGGGATCAAACTCTCTACCCATTTCATACGTTTCACTTACATTCCAGACACGTTTTCGGACCCTTTTTTGCCGCGCCACACGACAATATCCCCTTAAAAATCATAGGTAAAGAAACCGCTTCCGGCGTTTCACTTTCCCCTGGGGCGACAGAGGGGCCGATCCACGCTCGCGCGAGGCTCAGTGCGGCAGAGTGGTAGATCCCTCACACTTTTGGTTTTTTAATTTCGAACGAGTTTGCAAATGAAATATTTATTTCTCAAACTAAGGGTAACCAATAACCCTCAGGCTGTTCACGGAGTCGACGTCGGGATCCCGACCCTTCCAGGCAGCAGACACCAAAAAGGAAATCCTAGCTATGAATGCAGCAGTAAAGCGGCTCGACGTCATCTGTATAGGTCGGGTGGCCGTCGACCTCTATGCCCAGCAGATCGGTTCGCGGCTAGAAGACGTTGCCAGTTTCGCGAAATATCTGGGCGGCTCCTCCGGCAACGTGGCCTTTGGCACCGCGATTCAGGGGCTGAAATCGGCCATGCTGGCGCGCGTTGGCGATGAACACAACGGCCGTTTCCTGCGCGAAACGCTCAACCGCGCCGGGGTGGATACCGAGTATCTGATTACCGACAAATCTCGCCTGACCGCACTGGTGATGCTGGGGATTAAGGATCAGGAGACCTTCCCTCTGATTTTCTACCGTGATAACTGCGCCGATATGGCCTTAACGCCTGATGACATCAGCGAGGAGTATATTGCCTCCTCCCGGGCGCTGGCGGTGACTGGCACCCACCTGTCGCACGCCAACACTCGCGCCGCGGTGCTGAAGGCGCTGGAATACGCTCGCCGTCACGGCCTGCGTACCGCGCTGGATATCGATTACCGTCCGGTGCTGTGGGGGCTCACCTCGCTCGGCGATGGCGAAACCCGTTTCATTGAGTCCGGGCCGGTCACCAGCCAGCTGCAGGAAGTGCTGCATCTGTTCGATTTGGTGGTGGGAACCGAAGAAGAGTTTCATATTGCCGGGGGCAGCACCGATACCCTGACCGCGCTGAAAAATGTGCGCAATGCCACCAAAGCCACCCTCGTGTGTAAGCGCGGGCCGATGGGCTGCGTAGTGCTGGAAGGCGACATCCCGGACAGCTGGGACCAGGTGCCGCTGCAGCAGGGCGTGCGCGTGGAGGTTCTCAATGTGTTGGGCGCCGGGGATGCCTTTATGTCGGGCCTGCTGCGCGGCTGGCTCAACGACGAAGGCTGGGAGCAGGCTTGCCGTTACGCCAACGCCTGCGGCGCGCTGGTGGTTTCCCGCCACGGCTGCGCGCCGGCGATGCCCACCAAAGTCGAACTCGATGACTACCTGCTGCGTGCCGAATCGGTGCCGCGCCCGGACGTCGACGAGCGCCTCAACCACCTGCACCGGGTCACCAGCCGCCGTCAGCAGTGGCCGGAGCTGTGCATTTTCGCCTTCGACCATCGCAAACAGCTGGCCGACCTGGCACGGGAGACCGGGCGCGATGAAGCCTGCATTCCGCAGCTCAAGCTGTTGTTGTTAGCCGCGGCCGAAGCGGCGGCGCAGGAGGCGGGTCTCGATCAGCGCAGCGGCATTCTGGCCGACGGCACCTACGGCCAGCGTGCGCTCAACGCCATTACCGGCAAGGGCTGGTGGATTGGGCGCCCCATCGAGCTGCCCAGCTCGCGACCGCTGCGTCTGGAGCATGGCAACATCGGCTCGCAGCTGATCGACTGGCCGCTGGAGCATGTCGTCAAATGCCTGGTCTTCTATCATCCTGCCGACCCGGCGGCGCTGCGTGCAGAGCAGGACGCCCTGCTGCTGGAGGTGTGGCAGGCCTGTAACAAGTCAGGCCATGAGCTGCTGCTGGAGGTGATCCTGCCGGAAAATGGTCCGGACAAAGACGAGCGCCATTACCACACCATGCTGGAACACTTCTATCAGCTGGGGATCAAGCCGGACTGGTGGAAGCTGCCGCCGCTCTCCAGCGCCAGCTGGCAGCAGATCACCGCCCTTATCGAGCGCGAAGATCCGTGGAGCCGCGGGATCCTGATCCTCGGCCTCGACGCGCCTTCCGACAAACTGCGCGCCGGTTTCGCCGAGGCGGCCGTACACCCGATGATCAAAGGTTTCGCCGTTGGGCGCACCATCTTTGGCCTGCCGTCGCGGCGCTGGATGCAGGGTGAGCTCAGCGATGAGGCCCTGATAGAGGAAGTGAAACGCAACTACCTGACGCTTATTGGCTACTGGCGCGAAGCCCGCCGCTGATCCCCCGACGCCCGTCTCCGTCACCTTGCGGAGCGGGCGTTTTTCTGTTTCTTCGTGAAATGAATCGCGTATTTCGTCGCAATAAATGAAAAATTCGCTTCATTTGGTACACTGGAAGCCATATTCCTTCCATTTTCTCAGAGCGCACTCTATGGCCAATAACCCAACACAGCTGACCATCCTGCAGGATGAAATCAGGCGTCGCTACGATACGTTAAGCAAACGCCTGAAACAGGTCGCCCGCTATATCCTTGATAACAGCAATAGCGTGGCTTTCGATACCGTGGCCTCCATTGCGCAACAGGCGGATGTTCCCCCTTCCACGTTGATTCGTTTTGCCAACGCCTTCGGCTTCAGCGGCTTTAACGAAATGAAACAGATGTTCAAGCAACATTTGATGGAAGAGACCGCCAACTATACCGAGCGCGCCCGTCTGTTCCGCCAGACTACCAGCGATGAGTCCAGCCCGCCGGAAACGCCAACGGAAATCCTCAATATGTTCACGATGGTGAACAACCAGGCGCTGCAGCAGCTGGCGATGCAGACCTCCAGCGATGAGCTGGAGCGCGCGGTGGCCCTGCTGGGCGAAGCGGAAAATATCTACGTCATTGGCCTGCGCCGGTCGTTCAGCGTCGCCTCCTATCTGACCTATGCGCTGCGCCACCTCGATCGCAAAGCCTTTCTGATCGACGGCCTCGGCGGCATGTTCACCGAGCAGCTGAGTCTGGTCGGCCCGAAAGACGTGGTGGTGGCGGTGAGCTTCTCGCCGTACGCCCGGGAAGTGGTCGAGCTGGTGGAGCTGGGCGCGCAGCGCAAAGCGCGGCAGATCGCGATCACCGACAGTCAGGTCAGCCCGCTGGCGGCCTTCAGCGATGTCTGCTTTGTGGTGCGTGAAGCGCAGGTGGATGGCTTCCGCTCGCAGGTTGCTTCCCTGTGTCTGGCCCAGACGTTGGCGGTTTCGCTGGCGCTGAACAGCAGCCAGGAGTCCGAGGCCAAGCAGAAGGCGTGAGATAAGCCGCCTGGCGTTAGTTGCCCGGCGGAGTCGTATAAGCCTGCGGGAGGATCTCGTAGGCCGGATAAGGCATTTATGCCGCCATCCGGCACAAAGGCGGGTATGGCGCCGGAGGTGTCCTGCCCGGCGGCGCTGCGCTGGCCGGGCCTGGGATATGTGCGCCTGCGGGTCGCCGGAGATAATGTTATTGGTATGCAACTTTATTAATCCGGGAAAAGCGTTTGTCGCATGTGATTTCAGCGCACATTGCGCTCCCGGTTAATCGTCTGCGTTATGTCACTCATGGCGCAGGGAGCGCACAGGGGGCGGCCAGTCGCCGCCGCCCCCTGTACCCCCGGGCTCCGGCCAGCAAAATCGCCACTGCGTGGTACCTTCGACTTTTCCCTGCAGGCTTCGGGTCGGGCCGAGGCAGCGTCCCTGCAAAACACGGCCCTCAGCCCGCATCCATGCGGGCTGCCCCGGCCTTCCGGGAACGTCTCAGCGATTTTGAGGCCGTCAGCACCGGCAGTTTCAGCAAGAATGGTGAATAAATTAACGGCAGGTCGCACGAACCGTAGGCCGGATAAGCGTAGCGCCATCCGGCACAAAGGCGGGTATGGCGCCGGAGCTTGCCGGGTCGGAGAGTGAGATTCCGCGGAGCGTTTCGCTAAAAAACACCTGCCGCCCTCAAACAAGAAGGCCGGTTAGCATCGCTAACCGGCCTTTTGTATCCGCTTCTGCACGGCGCGTCAGTCGTGGCGCGGGTACTCCGGCGTGTTGATCCAGGCGTGGTCATCTTCCCAGGTGAACAACCATTTCCGATCCGGCCCGGCCATCACGTTCAGATAGTAGCTGTCGTAACCGGCAATCGCCGCCACCGGGTGGTAACCACGCGGCACCATCACCACATCGTGGTTGTAGGGCGCCATACAGGCGTCCAGGCTACGGTCGTCGGTGTAGACCCGCTGGAAGGCAAAGCCCTGCGGCGGATCGAAGCGGTGATAGTAGGTCTCTTCCAGCTGCGTCTCTTTGCCCGGTAGGGCGGTATCATGCTTATGCGATGGCCACGAACTGGTGGCCCCCTCGTCGGTGTACACTTCCACCACCAGCAGGCAGTCCGCCTCGGCGCTGTCCGGCAGAATATTATGCACCCGGCGCTGGTTGCGCCCTTTCCCTCGGTGCTCTACGCCGACATCTTCCGGCCGAATGAGGCGTGCCGGGAAGCGGCCTTTGCCCGGCGCGCTGCATACCGCCAGCTCCAGATCGGAATCGGCGGTTACCTCGACTTTATCCTGCGGCGGCACGTAGACCGACCACGGCGGGGTGCGTTCAAACGGCGACATCCGTTTACCGAGATTCGGGAAATCGGCATGCTGCGTTTTCACCGACGCCAGCCCGGCGACCAGCACCAGGCATAGCTCGCGATCGCCGCTCTCCAGCGTCACGGTCTGCCCTTTTTTCAACATCCAGACATCAAAGCCGATATAGCGCCAACCGGCGCTTTGCGGCGTAATATGCTGGATCTGTCCCTCTTTTCGCGATTTAGCCAGTAACGACATGGCGCTCTCCTTCGCCGATTAACCTAATGTCGGCATGCTGAATTCAGATACGGTCTGCTGCCCTGCCGGCCAGCGTACGGTGGCGGTCTTCATGCGCGTGTAGAAGCGCACGCCGTCCGGCCCGTGGACGTTCAACGCGCCAAACACCGAGCGCTTCCAGCCGCCGAAGCTGTGGAACGCCATCGGCACCGGGACCGGCACGTTCACCCCAACCATCCCCGCCTGCACGTCGTGGACGAATTCACGCGCGGTGTGGCCGTTGCTGGTGAAAACGGCGCTGCCGTTGCCAAACTCGTGGCTGTTGACCAGCTCAAGGGCGCTGTCATAGTCCGCCGCGCGCACAATCCCCAGCACTGGGCCAAAGATCTCTTCGCGCCAGATGGTCATCTCCGGGGTGACGTGATCGAACAGGGTGCCGCCGACATAATAGCCCGCGTCGTAACCCGGCACGCGCAGTTTGCGGCCATCGACCACCAGTTTTGCCCCTTCGCTTTCGCCTTTATCAATATAGCCGAGCACTTTTTTCTGGTGGGTATCAGACACCACCGGTCCCATCTCGTTCTCTTCCTGGCCGCGCATGCAGCCCGGCCCCACTTTCAGCGCTTCCACCAGCGGCTTCAGGCGGGCGATCAGTTTGTCGGCGGTTTCATCTCCCACCGCCACCACCACCGGCAGCGCCATGCAGCGCTCGCCTGCGGAGCCAAAAGCGCCGCCCATAATGGCGTTAACGGTGGCGTCGAGATCGGCATCCGGCATCACAATCGCGTGGTTCTTGGCGGCGCCGAAGGCCTGCACGCGCTTGCCGTGGGCGCTGGCGGTCTTATAGATATACTCCGCCACGCCGGAGGAGCCGACGAAGCTCACCGCCGCAATACGCGGGTCAGTGTACAGCTGCTCGGCATCTTCATTGCTGCAGTGCACGACGTTAAACACGCCGTCCGGCAGACCGGCCTCTTTCAGCAGCTCTGCCAGCCGCACAGCGGCCGTCGGCGCCAGCGCGGGCGGCTTGAGAACGAAGCTGTTGCCGCAGGCCAGCGCCAGCGGGAACATCCACATCGGCACCATCGCCGGGAAGTTGAACGGGGTGATCCCGGCCACTACGCCCAGGGGCTGCATCAGCGAATAGCTGTCGACGCCGGTGCCGACGTCAGAAGAGTATTCGCCTTTAATCAGGTGCGGGATCCCGCAGGCGAATTCGACCACTTCCATGCCGCGGGTCAGCTCGCCCAGCGCATCCGACCACACTTTACCGTGCTCGCTGACGATGATCCCGGCCAGCTCTTCCACGTGCTGCTCCAGCAACATTTTGAAGTTGAACAGCACGCGGGCGCGGCGCAGCGGCGTGGTACGGGACCAGCTGTCAAACGCATCGCGAGCAACCTGAATCGCCTCGGAGACTTCCTGCGCGGTTGACACCGTGACTTCGCGCACCGCTTTGCCCGTCGCCGGGTCGTACACCGGCATCGTTTCGTTGCTGCTGCTAATAACGGTTTTCCCGCCAATAAAGTTTCCTGTGATCGTCATGTTCTCGCCTCATAGTGAAGGGGGCCAGCGCACACCGGCCCGTCGCTGATTCTGCTGTGCTATAACCGTAGTAAAATGAAATTTATATTTCAACATTGTCGTGAAATGAAATTTCATTTTGGTGATAACAGTCGCATTTTGCGCCGACGGATTGCCTGTGTGCTTCCCGCATCCCGCCTCGTCGCCTCAAGACGCCCGGCTTCCTGCTGCTGTCGCTCCCGCAGTCGGGGCCGGTGATATTTTGCGAGACAGCTCAAACATTCATCATTTCCATTCTTGCTAATTTTGGAATAAACGTTTTGACTGTTAGCCAATTGAACGAACCTACCCCTCTTCCGTCAGGAGTGTCCTATGGCCATCGCAATGCAACGTTTTTGTATTAACCGCAAAATCGCGCCAGCGCTCAGCATTGAAGCGTTTTTCCGTCTGGTGAACCGTCTGGGCCTGAATAAGGTTGAGCTACGCAACGATTTACCCAGCGGAAAAGTGACCGACGATCTGAGCCATCAGCAGGTGCGCGAGCTGGCGGCGCGCTACCACATCGAGATCCTGACGATTAACGCAGTCTACCCCTTTAACCGTCGTAGCGAAGAGGTGCGGCAGTTGACCGAATCGCTGCTGAAAGAGGCCCAGGCCATCGGCGCCAAATCGCTGGTACTCTGTCCGCTCAACGACGGCAGCGAAGTGCCGGCCAGCGAAACCCTGAGCGCCCTGCGCGATCTGTCGCCGCTGTTTGCGTTCTATGGCATCCACGGCCTGGTGGAGCCGCTGGGCTTCCCACAAAGCTCGCTGCGCTCTGCGCACCAGGCGCAGACGCTGATCCATGACGCCCGCGTGCCGTTTAAGCTGCTGATCGACACCTTCCATCACCATCTCTACCCCCAGGCGGCGGACGAGTTCAGCCAGGTGGAGGTGGCGGACATCGGTCTGGTGCACCTTTCCGGGGTGGACGATACCCGTCCGCGCGAGCAGCTCACCGATGCCGAGCGCATCATGCTAACCCCGCAGGATCGTCTCGGCACCTGCGAGCAGGTTAAAGCGCTGGAAGCCCGCGGCTATCAAGGGGTATACGCTTTTGAACCCTTCGCACCTGAGCTGGCGCAGTGGAGCGAAGCGGATATCGAGCGCGAAATTGAGCAGAGCATCGCGCTTATCCAGCGCCACTGCGCCTGAAGCCTGCTCTGGACAGCGTGCGCGGCGCGTGACGATTTTCCCAACGCCGGACGACGAGGTTGCCTATAATCGTCGCAGGATAAATGGAGGAATCGATCATGAGCTCACCCTTGTTGATTGCGCGCACGCTGGATAACGCGCTGTATTTGCTGCCCGCGATGGCCAACCGCCATGGGCTGATCACCGGTGCGACCGGCACCGGTAAAACCGTCACCCTGCAAAAGCTGGCTGAGTCGTTCTCGGAGATTGGCGTCCCGGTATTTATGGCGGACGTCAAGGGCGACCTGACCGGCATTGCCGCCGCGGGGCAGAGCTCAGAGAAACTGCAGGCGCGGCTGGAGAAGATCGGCGTCAGCGACTGGGAGCCGCACGCCAACCCGGTGGTGCTCTGGGATATCTTTGGCGAGAAGGGTCACCCGGTTCGGGCGACGGTCTCCGATCTTGGCCCCCTGCTGCTGGCGCGCCTGCTCAATCTCAACGAGGTGCAGAGCGGCGTGCTGAACATTATTTTTCGCATCGCGGACGACCGCGGCCTGCTGCTGCTCGACTTCAAAGACCTCCGCGCCATCACCCAGTTTATCGGCGACAACGCCAAAGCGTTCCAGAATCAGTACGGCAATATCAGCAGCGCCTCGATCGGCGCCATCCAGCGCGGGCTGTTAACCCTGGAGCAGCAGGGCGCCGAGCACTTCTTCGGCGAGCCGATGCTGGATATTGCCGACTGGATGCGCGTCGATGCCAGTGGTAAAGGGGTGATCAATATCCTCAGCGCCGAAAAACTCTACCAGATGCCGAAGCTCTATGCCGCCAGCCTGCTGTGGATGCTCTCCGAACTCTACGAGCGTTTGCCGGAGGCGGGCGATCTCGAAAAACCCAAACTGGTGTTTTTCTTCGATGAGGCGCATCTGCTGTTCAACGACGCGCCGCAGGTACTGCTGGATAAAATCGAACAGGTGATCCGCCTCATCCGCTCCAAGGGCGTCGGCGTCTATTTCGTTTCGCAGAACCCGGCGGATATTCCCGACGCCGTGCTCGGCCAGCTGGGCAACCGCGTGCAGCATGCCCTGCGCGCCTTTACGCCGAAGGACCAGAAGGCGGTGAAAACCGCCGCCCAGACCATGCGCGCCAATCCGGCCTTCAGTACCGAGCAGGCGATCCAGGAGCTGGGCACCGGCGAGGCGCTGATCTCCTTCCTCGATGAGAAAGGCAGTCCGTCGGTGGTCGAGCGGGCGATGGTTATCGCCCCCTGCTCGCGAATGGGGCCGGTCAGCGATGACGAGCGCAACGGCCTGCTGAATCACTCGCCGCTGTACGGTAAGTATGAGGAGGAGGTGGACCGCGAGTCGGCCTTTGAGATGCTGCAGCAAGGGGTGCAGGTCGCCACCGGGCAGCAGTCGGCTCCGCCGGCGAAGGGCCAGCAGAGCGGCGATGACGATGGGCTACTCGGCGGCCTGAAAGATATTCTGTTCGGCAGCACCGGCCCGCGCGGCGGCAAACGCGACGGTATCGTGCAGACGGCAGCGAAAAGCGCGGTTCGCCAGGTCACCAATCAGATCGTCCGCGGCATGCTGGGTAGCCTGCTGGGCGGACGCAAGCGCTAAAAAAAAGCCCCCTCATCGTTGAGGGGGCTTATACGTTCCGGGCTTAACCCGCTAGGCCTTGCGCATCATCAGCCAGAGGCTTATCAGGAAGAAGCTGGCGCTCGGCAACAGCGCGCCGATGATCGGCGGTATGCCATATACCAGGGTCAGCGGGCCGAAAATCTGATCCAGTACGTAGAAGATAAAGCCGAAGCTAATCCCCGTCACCACCCGCACGCCCATCGGCACGCTACGCAGCGGACCAAAGATAAACGACAGCGCCATCAGCATCATCACCGCCACCGACAGCGGCTGGAAGATTTTGCTCCACATATTGAGCTGGTAGCGTCCCGGATCCTGGCCGCTGGACTTCAGGTATTTCACATAGTTGTGCAGACCGCTGATCGACAGCGCATCCGGATCCAGGGCAACCACGCCGAGCTTATCCGGCGTCAGGTTGGTTTTCCAGGTACCGCTCACCATCTGCGACCCGGTCACCTGCTTTGGATCGGTCAGGTTGGATTCATCCACCTGCGACAGGCGCCACACTTTATTTTCACTATCGAACTTTGCCGAGGCGGCATAGCGCACCGACTCTAAACGACGCTCCGGATTGAAGGCATAGATGCTGACGCCCCCCAGCTCATCGTTGCCTTTCACGCGTTCGATATAGACAAAGTTGTGGCCATCTTTCGCCCACAGCCCTTGCTGAGTCGACAGCAGCGAACCGCCGTACATCTGCTGGGCGCGGTAGTTGCGCGCCATTTGCTCGCCCTGGGGCGCCACCCACTCGCCGATCGCCATGGTCAGCAGCACCAGCGGGATCGCAGTTTTCATTACCGCCAGCGCCACCTGCAGCCGGGTGAAACCGGATGCCTGCATCACCACCAGCTCGCTGCGTTGGGCCAGCATCCCCAGCCCCAGCAACGCGCCAAGCAGCGCCGCCATCGGGAAGAAGATCTGGATGTCCTTCGGCACGCTGAGGATGGTGTAGAGACCAGCGCCCAGCGCATCGTAACTACCCTGCCCGGACTTTTTCAGCTGATCGACAAACTTGATAATGCCGGAGAGCGACACCAGCATGAACAGGGTCATCATGATGGTGTTGAAAATCGTCTTACCGATATAACGGTCAAGTACGCCAAACGCCTGCATCAGGCCGCTCCTTTATTAAAACGGGCGCGGAAGCGGCGCATCGGCACCGTGTCCCACAGGTTTAACAGCACCGCCAGCGCAAAATAGAGCAGGTTAATCGCCCACATCCAGATAGCCGGGTCCATTTTGCCTTTGCCGCCGTTCGACTTAATCGACGTTTGCAGCAGGAAGAACACCAGGTAAAGCAGCATCGCCGGCAGCATCGACAGCACGCGCCCCTGACGCGGGTTCACCACGCTGAGCGGCACCACCATCAGCGCCATAATGAAGACGGTCGCCACCAGCGTGAAGCGCCAGTGCAGTTCGGCGCGCGCGCGGTCGGTGTGGGTTTTCCACAAGGTGCGCATATCCATCTGTTCGGTGTCGTCCGGATCGGCGCTCACCGCCTGGTGGCCGATAATGGCCTGATAGTTATTGAAGTCGGTAATGCGGAAATCGCGCAGCATCGCGGTGCCTTCAAAGCGGGTGCCCTTGTTGAGGGTCACCACCTGCGAGCCGTCTTTCTGCTGCGACAGCTCGCCGGAATCCGCCACCACCACCGAGGGGCGCGCATTGCCTTTCGGACGCAGCTGGGCAAGGAAGACGTCATGGAAGCGGTTGCCGTTGACGCTCTCGATAAACATCACCGCGTTACCATCGCTGGCCTGCTGGAACTGGCCCTGAGCCAGCGCCGCCATGCCGGGGTTGGCTTTGGCTTCGGCCAGCACTTCGTCCTGATGGCGCGACGACCACGGCCCCGCCCACATGACGTTGACCGCCGCCACCGCGCCGGTGAACAGCGCGAGGATCATCGCCGCCTTGATCAGCACGGCTTTGCTCAGACCGCAGGCGTGCATCACCGTAATTTCACTTTCGGTGTACAGCTTGCCCAGGGTCATTAGCAGGCCAAGGAACAAACTTAACGGCAGGATAAGCTGCGCCATCTCCGGGATGCCGAGCCCCAACAGCGAGAGCACCAGATTGGTTGGGATATCGCCATCCACCGCGGCGCCGAGGATCCTGACTAATTTCTGACAAAAGAAAATCAGTAACAGGATGAATAGGATCGCCAACTGGCTTTTCAGCGTCTCACGAACCAGATATCTTATGATTATCACTATAAATACGCCCGTAAAAACCCGTTTTATTGCAGGAAAATTGCTTGTTTCATGGCTTAAACGTCATTTATTCTCTTTGGTCGTTGAAAACATCGCTAAGATTAAATGACTCATCGGTTCTGCATGTCAGGATCTTTTCTGACGAACCCAGGCCTTAATAACGTTAAGATTAACACGAAGTCACCGCAACAGCGGACATGAGTTACGAAAGCTTGCAATTATATACTCAATGGATTTCGAGTTGTAAGAAGGCAGCAGGGCTGTGACCCCTGGCGCGCGCGTTAGGCCCGCATCAGGTAAGCAGGCGCAGCCGGCGCATCTGCAACTTGAAAGGCGACGAGTATAGCCGTAGCCACCACTGTTGTCTTTAAGATTCAGGAGCATAGTGCATGGAGTTCAGTGTAAAAAGCGGTAGCCCGGAGAAGCAACGGAGCGCCTGTATCGTGGTCGGCGTCTTTGAACCACGTCGCCTCTCCCCCATCGCCGAACAACTCGATAAAATCAGCGACGGCTACATCAGCGCCCTGCTGCGTCGCGGCGAGCTGGAAGGCAAACCTGGCCAGACGTTATTGCTGCACCATGTGCCAAACATTCTGTCTGAGCGCATTCTGCTGATTGGCTGCGGCAAAGAGCGCGAGCTGGATGAACGTCAGTATAAGCAGGTCATCCAGAAAACCATCAATACCCTGAATGATACCGGTTCAATGGAAGCCGTCTGCTTCCTGACCGAGCTGCACGTCAAGGGCCGCAACAACTACTGGAAAGTTCGCCAGGCCGTTGAAACCGCCAAAGAGACGCTGTACAGCTTCGATCAGTTGAAGACCAACAAAAGCGAGCCGCGTCGCCCGCTGCGTAAAATGGTCTTTAACGTGCCGACCCGTCGCGAGCTGACCAGCGGCGAACGCGCCATTCAGCATGGCCTGGCGATCGCCGCCGGCATCAAAGCGGCGAAAGATCTTGGCAACATGCCGCCGAACATCTGTAACGCCGCCTATCTGGCTTCCCAGGCGCGTCAGCTGGCCGATACCTACAGCAAGAACGTCATTACCCGCGTGATCGGCGAACAGCAGATGCGCGAGCTGGGGATGAACTCCTATCTCGCCGTCGGCAACGGCTCGCAGAACGAGTCGCTGATGTCGGTCATCGAGTATAAAGGCAACCCGTCTGAGGACGCGCGCCCTATCGTGCTGGTCGGTAAAGGCCTGACCTTCGACTCTGGCGGCATCTCCATCAAGCCTGCCGAAGGCATGGACGAGATGAAGTACGACATGTGCGGCGCCGCGGCGGTGTACGGCGTGATGCGGATGGTTGCCGAGCTGCAGCTGCCGCTGAACGTCATCGGCGTGCTGGCGGGCTGTGAAAACATGCCTGGCGGTCGCGCCTATCGTCCGGGTGACGTCCTGACCACCATGTCCGGCCAGACGGTGGAAGTCCTGAACACCGACGCCGAAGGCCGCCTGGTGCTGTGCGACGTCCTGACCTACGTTGAGCGTTTCGAACCGGAAGCGGTTATCGACGTCGCGACGCTGACCGGCGCCTGCGTGATTGCCCTCGGCCATCACATCACCGGCCTGATGTCGAACCATAACCCGCTGGCTCATGAGCTGATCGGCGCCTCCGAACTGGCCGGCGACCGCGCATGGCGTCTGCCGCTGGCCGACGAGTTCCAGGATCAGCTGGAGTCCAACTTTGCGGATATGGCGAACATCGGCGGCCGTCCTGGCGGCGCGATTACCGCTGGCTGCTTCCTGTCGCGCTTTACCCGTAAGTACAACTGGGCGCACCTCGACATCGCCGGTACCGCCTGGCGTTCCGGTAAGGCCAAAGGCGCCACCGGTCGTCCGGTCGCCCTGCTGTCGCAGTTCCTGCTCAATCGTGCGGGTTTTAACGGCGAAGAGTGATTGCCGTCTGATGCCCGGTGGCGCTACGCTTACCGGGCCTACGGAAAGATGCCGTTTGTAGGCCGGGTAAGCGTAGCGCCACCCGGCTTTGCATTTAAATCCACGACAAGAAGCCCCATATATGAAGAATGCAACGTTCTACCTTCTGGACAACGAAAACACCGTCGAAGGCCTGAGCGCCGTCGAGCAGCTGGTGTGTGACATTGCCGCAGAACGTTGGCGCAACGGCAAGCACGTCCTGATCGCCTGTGAAGATGAGCAGCAGGCGATTCGTCTCGACGAGGCGCTGTGGTCGCGGCCGCCGGAGAGCTTTGTGCCGCATAATCTGGCGGGCGAAGGCCCGAGAGGCGGCGCGCCGGTGGAGATTGCCTGGCCGCAGAAACGCAACAGCAGCCCGCGGGACATTCTGATCAGTCTGCGGCTTAACTTTGCAGATTTTGCCACCGCTTTCACAGAAGTGATAGACTTTGTCCCTTACGAAGAAAATCTGAAACAACTGGCGCGCGAACGCTATAAAGCGTACCGCATGGCTGGTTTCAACCTGAACACGGCAACCTGGAAATAATGGAAAAGACATACAACCCACAAGATATCGAACAGCCGCTTTACGAGCACTGGGAAAAGCAGGGCTATTTCAAACCGAATGGTGATGAAAGCCAGGAGAGCTTCTGCATCATGATCCCGCCGCCGAACGTCACCGGCAGTTTGCATATGGGTCATGCCTTCCAGCAAACCATCATGGATACCATGATTCGCTACCAGCGCATGCAGGGCAAAAACACCCTGTGGCAGGCCGGTACCGACCACGCGGGTATCGCCACCCAGATGGTGGTTGAGCGTAAGATTGCCGCGGAAGAAGGGAAAACCCGTCACGACTACGGCCGCGATGCCTTCATCGACAAAATCTGGCAGTGGAAAGCAGAATCCGGCGGCACCATTACCCGCCAGATGCGCCGCCTCGGCAACTCCGTGGACTGGGAGCGCGAGCGCTTCACCATGGACGAGGGGCTTTCCAATGCCGTGAAAGAAGTCTTTGTTCGCCTGTACAAAGAAGATCTGATCTACCGCGGTAAACGCCTGGTTAACTGGGACCCGAAACTGCGCACCGCCATTTCCGACCTCGAAGTGGAAAACCGCGAATCGAAAGGTTCCATGTGGCACATCCGCTACCCGCTGGCCGATGGCGCGAAAACCGCTGACGGTAAAGATTACCTGGTGGTCGCCACCACCCGTCCGGAAACCCTGCTTGGCGATACCGGCGTGGCCGTTAACCCGGAAGATCCGCGTTACAAAGATTTGATTGGCAAATTCGTGGTGCTGCCGCTGGTTAACCGTCGCATCCCGATCGTGGGCGACGAACACGCCGACATGGAAAAAGGCACCGGCTGCGTGAAGATCACCCCGGCGCACGACTTTAACGACTACGAAGTGGGTCGTCGTCATCAGCTGCCGATGATCAACATCCTGACCTTTGACGGCGACATCCGCGAAAGCGCGGAAGTCTACGACACCAAAGGCAATGAATCCGACGTCTACTCCAGCGAGATCCCGGCGGAGTTCCAGAAACTGGAACGCTTCGCGGCGCGTAAAGCCGTCGTTGCGGCGGTTGACGCCCTCGGCCTGCTGGAAGAGATCAAACCGCACGATCTGACCGTCCCTTACGGCGATCGCGGCGGCGTGGTTATCGAACCGATGCTCACCGACCAGTGGTACGTGCGTGCGGACGTGCTGGCCAAGCCGGCGGTGGAAGCCGTTGAGAATGGCGACATTCAGTTCGTGCCGAAGCAGTACGAAAACATGTACTTCTCCTGGATGCGCGATATTCAGGACTGGTGTATCTCCCGTCAGCTGTGGTGGGGTCACCGCATCCCGGCATGGTATGACAACGACGGCAACGTCTACGTGGGCCGTAGCGAAGACGAAGTGCGTCAGGAAAACAACCTGAGCGCCGACGTTGCCCTGCGTCAGGATGAAGACGTTCTCGATACCTGGTTCTCCTCCGCGCTGTGGACCTTCTCCACCCTCGGCTGGCCGGAAAACACCGACGCCCTGCGTCAGTTCCACCCGACCAGCGTGATGGTGTCCGGCTTCGACATCATCTTCTTCTGGATCGCCCGCATGATCATGATGACCATGCACTTCATCAAAGATGAAAACGGCAAGCCGCAGGTACCGTTTAAGACCGTCTACATGACCGGTCTGATCCGCGATGACGAAGGCCAGAAGATGTCCAAATCCAAGGGTAACGTTATCGACCCGCTGGATATGGTTGACGGCATCACCCTGCCGGAGCTGCTGGAGAAACGTACCGGCAACATGATGCAGCCGCAGCTGGCGGAGAAAATCCGTAAGCGCACCGAGAAACAGTTCCCGAACGGCATTGAGCCGCACGGCACCGACGCCCTGCGTTTCACCCTGGCAGCGCTGGCCTCTACCGGCCGCGACATCAACTGGGATATGAAGCGTCTGGAAGGTTACCGTAACTTCTGCAACAAGCTGTGGAACGCCAGCCGCTTCGTACTGATGAATACCGAAGATCAGGATTGTGGCTTCAACGGCGGCGAAATGGTGCTCTCCCTGGCCGACCGCTGGATCCTCGCGGAATTCAACCACACCGTGAAAGCGTATCGCGAAGCGCTGGATAACTTCCGCTTCGATATCGCCGCCGGCATCCTGTACGAGTTCACCTGGAACCAGTTCTGCGACTGGTACCTGGAGCTGACCAAGCCGGTGATGAACGGTGGCAGCGAAGCAGAGCTGCGTGGGACGCGTCATACGCTGGTGATCGTGCTGGAAGGTCTGCTGCGCCTGGCGCATCCGATCATTCCATTCATCACCGAGACCATCTGGCAGCGCGTGAAAGCGATCTGCGGTATCACCGCCGACACCATCATGTTGCAGCCGTTCCCGCAGTACGATGCCTCTCAGGTGGATGACGCGGCGCTGGCCGATACCGAATGGCTGAAACAGGCGATCGTCGCCGTGCGTAACATCCGTGCGGAAATGAACATCGCCCCGGGCAAACCGCTGGAACTGCTGCTGCGCGGCTGCAGCAAAGAGGCCGAGCGTCGTGTGAACGACAACCGCAGCTTCCTGCTGAACCTGGCGCGTCTGGAAAGCATTACCGTGCTGCCTGCCGATGATAAAGGTCCGGTCTCCGTGACCAAGATTATCGACGGTGCCGAGCTGCTGATCCCGATGGCGGGCCTCATCAATAAAGAAGATGAGCTGGCGCGTCTGGCGAAAGAAGTGGCCAAAATCGAAGGTGAAATTGGCCGCATCGAAAGCAAGCTGTCCAACGAAGGTTTTGTCGCCCGCGCACCGGAAGCGGTGATCGCTAAAGAGCGCGAGAAGCTGGAAGGCTACGCGGAAGCGAAAGCGAAGCTGATTGAGCAGCAGGCGGTGATCGCCGCGCTGTGATCCTCCCGCCCCTTGCCACCCGGCAAGGGGCGTTTTTTTATGAAACATCCTCGCTTGCGCTTTCCCCTGTCGCGATGTTATTAACATCATCATTCGTCTTTTTTGGGTAATGAGTCATTGTATGAATACGAGCGTCCCCGCGGCGACGTTGCTGCGTCGCATTACGGCGGCAGACAATGCCGCCATCGCCAGGGTCATCCGCCAGGTCTCGGCTGAATATGGCCTGACCGCCGATAAAGGCTATACGGTCGCCGACCCGAATCTCGATGAACTGTATGAGCTGTACAGCCAGCCAGGCTCTGCCTATTGGGTGGTGGAGAAAGAGGGCGAAGTGGTTGGCGGCGGTGGCGTCGCGCCGCTCGCCTGCAGCGAGCCGGATATCTGCGAGTTACAGAAAATGTATTTTATGACCAGCGCGCGCGGTCAAGGGCTGGCGAAGAAGCTGGCGCTGCTGGCGCTGGACTACGCCCGCGAGCAGGGCTTTAAACGCTGCTATCTGGAAACTACCGCCTTCCTGACGGAGGCGATCGGCTTATATGAACATCTCGGCTTTGAGCACATTGACGGGCCGCTGGGTTGCACCGGCCACGTTGACTGTGAAGTGCGGATGCTGAAAACGCTGTAGCGCCTCGATATCGCAGGCGTCCCCGGTAGAGCTACGCTTACCGGGGCTACAGTTCGGTAGCCCGGCTAAGCGTAGCGCAAGCCGGGGTATGTCCCGGATGGAACCCCTTGCACCTTACCCGTGCTCGCGGTGCCGTTTTTTTGTTGGGTGGCGGCTAACGCCTTACCCGACCTACGGCTCGTACCATTGCGGGCTGAAGCTCTCAACGCTATCTCTTTCCCCAGGGCTACTGAAACTGCCAGTGTTAGTGGCTACCGGGGCTGCAGGGCCCGAATACCGAGGGTTACGCCGCCACCGGCACACCGCTGTGAAAGCGGAACTCGGCCTCCGGCCTGAGGATCAGCGCCGCTTCCGCCTCGCCGAGCTGGCGCACCCGCTCGCTAATATCGTCTCCGGCAATCTTCTGCGCCAGATCCAGATAGTCCTGATAGTGACGCGCCTCGGAGCGCAGCAGCGACAGATAAAACTTCTGCAGATCGTCATCCAGCCACGGCGCCAGCGCCGCAAAGCGTTCGCAGGAGCGGGCCTCGATATAAGCGCCGCAGATCAACTTATCGATCAGCATCACCGGCTCGTGCGAACGCACCTCCCGCCGCATGCCACGGGCATAGTTGCTGGCGGTGATTTTGACGTAGGGAATATCACGCGCCAGCATCATCTCCCGCACCTGCCAGAAGTGATGTAGCTCCTCTTTAATCAGCAAAATCATGCTGTCCAGCAACTGGCGGCCCCACGGGTCGTCGGTCTGCGGCATGGCGCTTTTGTTGATCCGCTTATGCAGGGCGACGAAATCCGGCTCCGGCCCCCAGCGGTAGGTGAAGTCTTCATACGGCTTCAGGCAGGCCAGCAGCTCGTCGGCGTCGGCTTTATCCGCGACGTAGCGACGCACCAGCAGCATGGCGTTCTGCGCCGCTTTCAGTTCGCACACCATATGGTCGGTCAGCAGCAGCGGCAGGTTTTCCGGCTTGCGGGCTTCATCAATCCACGCCTGCGGTGTCGGGCAGTGCAGGAAGTTGATAATCGGGGAGAGTATCTGCGGGTAATCCATGGAAGTTCCTTGCTATACGGCGGCAGGCGCCGCCGTATCCATCTGCAACTTAGTGGCGAACACCATCGTCGTCTTCATCGACAAAATCTTCGTCATCGTCGCCGTCTTCTTCACCGTTCGGGTCCTCATAATAGGTACCCCAACCGTCATACTCGACGTCATATTTTTCTGCCAGCGTCATCAGCTGTTCCACCTGGGCATCGATCAGGTCTGCGTTCAGCGCGCATTCGCTGAGAATATCGCAGCAGATGACCATGTCACCCTCTTCCACTTCCAGCTCTTCGGGCTCGGTCACTTCATAGCCCAGCTTGAACGCTTCCACCGCCACTTTCTCCAGCGTTTCGAAATCGTCTGCAGAGAGGTGATGCTCAATCGTGTACAGTGCGTCCGGATCGCTGCCATCCTCCAGCAGCTCTTCGATAATCAGACGCGTCTCTTCACGCTGTTCTTCCAGGTGTTCCGGGTTTGCCATGGCTCGTTCCTCATAATGTGCGGCAGTTGTCCCTATTGTCACATACCGCCGTCATTGCCTCCACTTCTCAGTGAAAGATTTCGATCACAGACTTGCAAATGAATATTCATACATATAAATTGAATTTTAATTCAATTAGTGGCCTATGCCAGGTGAGGGAACCATGTCTGCGTTTTACCAGAAGCATTTTTTAAAGTTACTCGATTTTACGCCTGCAGAAATCACCGCCCTGCTCGAGCTGGCGGCAAAGCTCAAAGCCGATAAGAAAAACGGTATCGAAGTCCAGAAACTGGCAGGGAAAAACATCGCGCTCATCTTCGAAAAAGACTCAACCCGTACACGATGCTCTTTCGAAGTTGCCGCATACGATCAGGGCGCCCGCGTGACCTATCTGGGGCCAAGCGGCAGCCAGATTGGCCATAAAGAGTCGATCAAAGACACCGCCCGCGTGCTCGGGCGGATGTACGATGGCATTCAGTATCGCGGCCACGGCCAGGAGGTGGTGGAGACCCTGGCGCAATACGCCGGCGTGCCGGTGTGGAACGGCCTCACCAACGAGTTCCACCCCACCCAGTTGCTGGCGGACCTGCTGACCATGAAAGAGCACCTGCCGGGCAAAGCCTTTAACCAGATGACGCTGGTCTACGCCGGCGACGCGCGCAACAACATGGGCAATTCGATGCTGGAAGCCGCAGCGCTGACCGGTCTGGATCTGCGCCTGGTAGCGCCATCGGCCTGCTGGCCGGAGTCTCAGCTGGTGGAGACCTGTACGGCACTGGCCAAACAGCAGGGTGGCAACATCACCCTGACGGAAGATATCGCCGCGGGGGTGAAAGGCGCCGATTTTATCTATACCGACGTCTGGGTATCGATGGGCGAGGCGAAGGAAAAATGGGCCGAACGTATCGCCCTGCTCCGCGATTATCAGGTTAACAGCGCGATGCTGGCGCTGACCGGCAATCCGCAGGTCAAGTTCCTCCACTGCCTGCCGGCATTCCATGACGACCAGACCACGCTGGGCAAACAGATGGCCGCCGATTACGGCCTGCACGGCGGCATGGAAGTGACTGACGAAGTGTTTGAGTCGGCGGCGAGCGTGGTTTTCGATCAGGCGGAAAACCGGATGCACACCATCAAAGCGGTGATGGTGGCGACGCTGGGCAAGTAGCCCCTCGCTGGCGGTCAAATCCCGGATAGCACGGCGCTTATCCGGGATATGGCTCGCCATTTTACGCCATCAGCATCTTCACTACCGCTTTGCGCACCTTCGCCGGGGCGCCTACGGCGCACAGCGGTTTATGCACTTCGCCGGGATAAAACACCACAAAATCCCCTTCGTTGAGGATCACCGTTTTCTCCTGCTGGCCTTCGGCCAGAAAAGCGATGTCTTTCTCCGCCAGCCAGTCGGTCTGCGGCTCTCCAGCCGGCAAGGTACTGAAGGTCATCCCCTCGATGCCGCGGAGCACAATCTGAATATCGAGATAGCGGGCATGGTATTCCGCGCGGCGCGCGGCCTGCGGCTCGGTGGTGTCTTCGGAAATCAGATAAAACAGGTTATTGCCGTCGATATCGTGTTTACCCAGCGGCGTCGCCTCGCTGACATGGGCGATGACGTGCTCAATGGCCTCGCGCAGCGCAGCAGGCAGCCATGGCTGCAGATGGTGGATATTGCCAATAATCATCACTTACCTCGAATATAAAACAGCATTTCATTTTATGACTTTATACCCCCATCGCCACTGCCATACCAGTACAGTTTCACCGTTCTTTGCGCTGGCGCACTTTTCTGCAGGCAAACGATTACCTGTTTGTGAATGAATCGCTTGATCGTCATAACGGTCTGCGTATAATGCCAGTCGTTTTGCCGGGAGGAAGCATGGCCAATTGCGTACGACATTCTGTCTTAGCGCGTCTGAACGCAGACGCTGGCCTGGCGTTTTTCTTTCCGTTGCTCATTGGATTCCCGAAGCCCCTTATTTAAGGGGCTTTTTTTTTGCCCAGGCGTCAGGAGATAAGCATGGCTAACCCGCTATATCAAAAACATATCATTTCCATAAACGATCTCAGCCGCGAAGACCTCGAACTGGTGCTGGCGACGGCGGCAAAGCTGAAAGCCAATCCGCAACCCGAGCTGCTGAAGCATAAGGTTATCGCCAGCTGTTTCTTTGAAGCCTCCACCCGTACCCGTCTCTCTTTTGAAACCTCGATGCACCGCCTGGGCGCCAGCGTGGTCGGCTTTTCTGACAGCGCCAATACCTCGCTGGGCAAAAAAGGGGAAACCCTGGCGGATACTATCTCCGTTATCAGCACCTACGTTGACGCCATCGTGATGCGTCATCCGCAGGAGGGCGCCGCGCGCCTGGCGACTGAATTCTCCGGCGGCGTGCCGGTACTGAACGCCGGCGACGGCGCCAACCAGCATCCGACCCAAACCCTGCTCGACCTGTTCACCATTCAGGAGACCCAGGGCCGCCTCGAAAACCTCAACGTGGCGATGGTCGGCGATCTGAAGTATGGCCGTACCGTCCACTCCCTGACCCAGGCGCTGGCCAAATTCAGCGGCAACCGCTTCTACTTTATCGCCCCGGACGCGCTGGCCATGCCGCAGTACATCCTCGATATGCTGGATGAAAAAGGTATCGCCTGGAGCCTGCATAGCGCCATCGACGACGTGATGGCGGAAGTGGATATTCTGTACATGACCCGCGTGCAGAAAGAGCGTCTGGATCCGTCGGAATACGCCAACGTGAAAGCGCAGTTCGTCCTGCGCGCCGCCGACCTCGAAGGGGCGCGCGCCAACATGAAGGTGCTGCACCCGCTGCCGCGCATTGACGAAATCACCACCGATGTCGATAAAACACCGCACGCCTGGTACTTCCAGCAGGCCGGTAACGGCATCTTCGCCCGCCAGGCGTTACTGGCACTGGTACTGAATAGCGAGCTGGCACTGTAAGGGGGAATGAGAGATGACACACGACAATAAACTGCAAGTAGAAGCCATTAAACGCGGCACCGTGATCGACCATATCCCGGCGCAGGTCGGCTTTAAGCTGCTCACCCTGTTCAAACTGACCGAAACCGACCAGCGTATCACCATCGGCCTGAACCTGCCCTCCGGCGAGATGGGCCGCAAGGATTTGATTAAAATCGAGAACACCTTCCTGACCGACGAGCAGGTTAACCAGCTGTCGCTGTACGCCCCGCAGGCGACGGTAAACCGCATTGATGATTACGAAGTGGTGGGCAAATCCCGCCCGAGCCTGCCGGATCGCATTGACAGCGTGCTGGTCTGCCCGAACAGCAACTGTATCAGCCACGCCGAACCGGTTTCTTCCAGTTTTGCAGTGAAAAAACGCGCCGATGACATCGCACTCAAATGCAAATACTGTGAAAAAGAGTTTTCTCATTATGTGGTGCTGGCCAACTAAATGCGGTTGGTATTGGTGGTAGGCCTCCCTATAATGGCTACCACCCTACGCTTCGTCCTTCAGGCGGCGTCTGCGCCGGCGGCACAGCGCTTACCCTCTGACGGCAACCTGAATGATTTTGCGTAACATTACTCAGTTCATCTGGAGATAACATGAGCAAAACTATTGCGACGGAAAATGCACCAGCAGCGATTGGCCCATACGTTCAGGGCGTTGATCTGGGCAGCATGATCATCACCTCTGGCCAGATCCCGGTCGACCCGAAAACCGGCAGCGTCCCGGAAGACGTGTCCGCGCAGGCGCGTCAGTCGCTGAACAACGTGAAAGCGATCGTTGAAGCCGCTGGCCTCACCGTTGGCGACATCGTCAAGACCACCGTATTCGTCAAAGACCTCAACGATTTCGCTACCGTTAACGCCACCTACGAAGCGTTTTTCACCGAGCACAATGCCACCTTCCCGGCGCGCTCCTGCGTGGAAGTCGCTCGTCTGCCGAAAGACGTGAAGATCGAGATCGAAGCCATCGCCGTACGTCGCTGATCGCTTTGGTTGGCAGGAAAAAAGGCAGCCAGTGGCTGCCTTTTTTACGTGGCTCATCCGAAAATGCGCCCTTCACTGCCAGCCGTAGCGACGGCTGTAGAAACCTTTAACGGTCTGGGTCAACACCATATAGCCCGCCAGGATCACCACCAGCCACGGGAAGTAGCTGAGCGGCAGCGCCTGCAGCTGCAGGTAGCCCGCCAGCGGCGAGAACGGCAGCGCAATACCCACGGCCATCACCACCAGGGTCATGGCGAACAGCGGCCACGCGGCGCGGCTCTGGACGAATGGAATGCGCCGGGTGCGGATCATATGCACAATCAGCGTCTGCGACAGCAGCCCTTCGATAAACCAGCCGGACTGGAACAGGGTCTGCATCTCCACGGTATTGGCGTGGAACACCCACCACATCAGGCCGAAGGTGAGGATATCGAAAATCGAGCTGATCGGTCCAAAGAAGACCATAAAGCGCCCGAGATCGGTCGGGTTCCAGCGCTGCGGTTTACGGATCTGCTCATCATCGACGTTATCAAACGGGATCGCCACCTGGGAGACATCGTACAGCAGGTTCTGAATCAACAGGTGCAGCGGCAGCATCGGCAGAAACGGCAGGAAGGCGCTGGCCACCAGCACGCTAAAGACGTTACCGAAGTTGGAGCTGGCGGTCATTTTGATGTACTTGAGCATGTTGGCGAAGGTGCGGCGGCCTTCGATCACCCCCTCCTCCAGCACCATCAGGCTTTTTTCCAGCAGAATGATATCCGCCGCCTCGCGGGCGATATCCACCGCGCCATCAACCGAGATGCCAATATCCGCCGCGCGTAACGCCGGGGCGTCGTTGATGCCATCGCCCATAAAGCCCACCACGTGACCTTCGCGTTTCAGCAGCGTCACGATACGCTCTTTATGCAGCGGCGCCAGACGCGCAAACAAAGTGGTGCGCTTCGCCAGCGCCGCCAGCTCGTCGTCGCTCATGGCTTCAATCTGGCTGCCAATCACCACTTCGCCCGCATCCAGCCCCACTTCATGGCACACCTTCGCCGCCACCAGTTCGCTATCGCCGGTGAGGATTTTCACCGTGATACCGCTGGCCTTCAGCGCCTTCAGCGCCGGGGCGGTGGTCTCTTTAGGCGGATCGAGGAAGGCGATGTAGCCTTCGAGGATCAGATCGGATTCATCGGCGCGCTGGTAATCGCCCTCGCGCGCCGGCAGGTATTTGGTTGCTACCGCCACCACCCGCAGTCCCTGACGGTTCAGAGTATCGGTGACCCGACGGATGCGGCGCAGCATGGTGTCGTCCAGCGGTACGATTTCGCCGTTGTAGCGCACCTGGGTCGAGACGTTAAGGATCTCCTGCAGCGCCCCTTTACAGATCAGCTGATGCGCGTCGCCCTGCTCTTTTACCACCACCGACATGCGGCGGCGTTCGAAGTCGAACGGGATCTCATCCACCTTCTGCCAGCGCTCCGCGAGACCGCGAGCGGCATCCAGTTCCACGCCTTCCAGCACCGCGGTATCGAGCAGGTTTTTCAGCCCGGTCTGGTAATGGCTGTTGAGCCAGGCGGTATGCAGCACTCTCTCGCTGGACTTACCGGAGACATCGGTGTGGTTCTCCAGCACGATCTTGTCCTGAGTCAGGGTGCCGGTTTTATCGGTGCAGAGAATATCCATCGCGCCAAAGTTCTGAATGGCGTCGAGGTGTTTGACGATCACTTTTTGTTTCGACAGCTTCACCGCCCCGCGCGCCAGCGTCGAGGTGACGATCATCGGCAGCATCTCCGGCGTCAAGCCGACCGCCACCGACAGTGCAAACAGCGCCGCTTCCCACCAGTCGCCTTTGGTGTAGCCATTAATCAATAGCACCACCGGGGCCATCACCAGCATAAAGCGGATCAGCAGCATGCTGACCCGGCTGATGCCTTTCTGGAAGGCGTTCGGCTCGCTTTCCTGCTCGCTGACGCGCCCGGCCAGCTGGCCAAACCAGGTGTTGCCGCCGGTGGCGTAGACGATAGCCTGCGCCGAGCCGCTCACCACGTTGGTCCCCATAAAGCACAGGGTGTCGCATTCCAGCGGGTTCTGCTGCAGCGGGTCGCGGCTGCGCGCGACTTTCTCTACCGGCAGCGATTCGCCGGTCAGCGAGGCCTGAGCGACAAACAGATCGCGCGCCTGAATAATGCGCAGGTCCGCCGGGATCATATCTCCCGCCGACAGCTTGACGATATCTCCTGGCACCAGTTGGTCGATAGGCAGTTCAAGCCAGCGGCTCTCCCCCTGCTCGTTCACCACCCGCAGCACCGTGGCGGTATTGCTGACCATCGCCTTTAGCGCATCCGCCGCTTTGGTCGAGCGCGCTTCCTGGATGAAGTTAAGCAGCGTCGAGATGCCGACCATCAGCGCGATAACGCCCGCGGCGAACAGATCTTCGGTGGAATATGAGACGATGCCGAGCACCGTCAGCAGCAGGTTGAACGGGTTGCGATAGCAGGTCCACAGATGCACCCACCACGGCGAGGGCTTCTGCGCCGGGATCTGATTGTCACCATGTTTGAGGATCTTTGCCGCCACTTCGCCTTCATTGAGCCCTTCAGGGTGGCTGTCAAAGGCACGCCAGATCTCCTGGTCATCCATCGCCGCAACGTCCAGGCAGCGCTTGCCGAGCGAGTCCGGGATCGGCACGCTGGTCAGGTTACGGGCATCAGGCAGCGGATCGCGCTGGACCAAACGGCGTGGCAGATGGCGGCTAAGCTGCGCGAACAGCTGCCGGGTATAATTTTTCAACATAAACAGTCCCTCCGCGCTCGCGCGAGCGAACGCAGCGTCGCCAACAGGCGTAGCAAAGCCTACCTGTCAGGCATGTAATTTTTATGGCAGGGACATCAAGGACGTCACTGCTTTACGCTTTCCGGTAAAGCAGTGTTAAACAGGCTTACCGGAAAGAAAGGTTGCTCCATCGAGGATGAGGAGTGGGATCGGGGTCCATAAATTCTCCGGTAAGTGAATATAAACGGCGCGGATTATAGCGCGCTCGTTGAAACATGTGTGGCATTTATGGCGATGATAAGCCCGCGCAACTAAACCGAACGTAAACCAGACTTTGCTCATTGCGGTTTGGTTGAGTAGCATTAGGCTCACTTCTACCATCCCTGACGAGAATTCCGCATGCAGAACCGGCTGACCATCAAAGATATTGCGCGTTTAAGCGGCGTAGGAAAATCGACGGTATCCCGCGTCCTTAACAACGAGAGCGGGGTCAGCGAACGGACCCGCGAGCGCGTCGAAGCGGTGATGCAGCAGCACGGTTTCTCACCCTCCCGCTCCGCCCGCGCCATGCGCGGCCAGAGCGATAAAGTGGTGGCGATTATCGTCACCCGTCTGGATTCCCTGTCGGAAAACCTTGCCGTGCAGACCATGCTGCCCGCCTTTTATGAACAGGGTTACGATCCGATTATGATGGAGAGTCAGTTCTCCCCGGGACTGGTGGAAGAGCATCTCGGCATGCTCGCCCGGCGTAATATTGACGGCGTAGTGCTGTTCGGATTTACCGGCATTGATGAGGCGATGCTCGCCCCCTGGCGCGATACGCTGGTGCTGATGGCCCGCGACGCCCCCGGTTTCGCCTCGGTGTGCTATGACGACGAAGGCGCCATCACGCTGCTGATGCAGCGGCTCTACGATCGCGGACATCGCCACATCAGTTTTCTTGGCGTCCCGCACAGCGACGTCACCACCGGCGAGCGCCGCCATCTCGCCTACCTCGCCTTCTGTAAAAAGCATCGCCTGACGCCCACCGCCGCTCTGCCGGGCTTGGGCATGAAGCAGGGGTATGACACCGTCGCCAGCGTGCTGACGGCCGAAACCAGCGCCCTGGTCTGCGCGACGGATACCCTCGCCCTCGGCGCCAGCAAGTACCTCCAGCAGCAGGGCCGCGCTGCGCTGCAGCTCGCCAGCGTCGGTAGCACGCCGCTAATGAAGTTTCTCCACCCGGAAATCTTGACCGTCGATCCCGGCTATGCCGAGTCCGGACGCCGGGCCGCCCGGCAGTTGATCGAGCAGATCGCCGGCAGCGTCGAACCCCGCCAGATCGTGATTCCTGCCGCCCTGAATTAATCTCATTCGGACGATTTATGTGATCGTCGCCGGGTTTCGGGAACGTTCCCATTTTGCAAATCAAGCGGAACGGTTAGGATGCCCTCAAGGTAAAAAACGGCATCTCTCCCCCTCTGTTTTTGAGGCTTCATCATGAGCAAAGTAAACCAGCAGGACATCGATAAACTGATCGAACTGGTGGGCGGACGCGGCAACATCGCCACCGTCAGCCACTGTATTACCCGTTTGCGCTTTGTGCTGAACGACCCGGCCATCGCCAAACCAAAAGAGATTGAACAGCTGCGCATGGTGAAGGGATGCTTCACTAACGCCGGCCAGTTCCAGGTGGTCATCGGCACCGAGGTGGGCGATTACTACAAGGCCCTGCTGGCTACCACCGGCCAGACCTCCGCCGATAAAGAGCAGGTCAAGCAGGCCGCGCGGCAAAATATGAAGTGGCATGAGCAGTTGATCTCGCACTTTGCCGAGATCTTCTTCCCGCTGCTGCCGGCGCTAATCAGCGGCGGTCTGATCCTCGGTTTCCGTAACGTCATCGGCGACTTACCCATGAGCAACGGCCAGACGCTGGCTCAGATGCACCCGTCGCTGAAAACCATCTATGACTTCCTGTGGCTGATTGGCGAGGCGATCTTCTTCTATCTGCCGGTGGGGATCTGCTGGTCAGCGGTGAAGAAAATGGGCGGCACGCCGATCCTCGGGATCGTTCTTGGCGTCACCCTGGTTTCCCCGCAGCTGATGAACGCCTATCTCCTCGGCCAGCAGGTGCCGGAGGTGTGGAACTTCGGCCTGTTTACCATTGCCAAAGTCGGCTACCAGGCGCAGGTGATCCCGGCCCTGCTGGCGGGCCTGACGCTCGGCTTTATCGAGACGCGCCTCAAGCGCATCGTGCCTGACTACCTCTACCTGGTCATTGTCCCGGTCTGCTCGCTGATCCTCGCGGTGTTCCTCGCGCACGCCATTATCGGTCCGTTCGGCCGCCTGATCGGCGACGGCGTGGCCTTCGCGGTACGCCATCTGTTAACCGGCAGCTTCGCGCCAATCGGCGCCGCGCTGTTCGGCTTCCTCTACGCGCCGCTGGTGATTACCGGTGTCCACCAGACCACCCTCGCTATCGATATGCAGATGATCCAGAGCATGGGCGGCACCCCGGTGTGGCCGCTGATTGCGCTGTCGAACATTGCCCAGGCGTCGGCGGTGGTCGGCATCATCATCGCCAGCCGTAAACAGAATGAACGTGAAATCTCGGTGCCGGCGGCAATTTCTGCTTACCTCGGGGTTACCGAACCGGCGATGTACGGTATCAACCTGAAGTACCGCTTCCCGATGCTGTGCGCGATGATCGGCTCCGGCCTCGCCGGCCTGCTGTGCGGCCTGAACGGCGTGCTGGCGAACGGCATCGGCGTCGGCGGCCTGCCGGGCATCCTCTCCATCCAGCCAACCTACTGGCAGGTGTACGCCATGGCGATGGCTATCGCGGTGGTGGTGCCGATTATCCTGACCACCGTGGTGTATCAGCGCAAGTACCGTCAGGGCACCTTGCAGATTGTCTAACTTCTTCTTTCGGGGCGCCTTTGGCGCCCCTCGTTGCAGCAGGAAAGCACTATGAATCATCTTCCCCACTGGTGGCAAAACGGCGTTATTTATCAAATCTATCCGAAGAGTTTTCAGGATACCACCGGCAGCGGTACCGGCGATCTGCGCGGCGTCACTTCCCGCCTCGACTATCTGCAGAAGCTTGGGGTCGACGCCATCTGGCTGACGCCGTTCTATGTCTCACCGCAGGTGGATAACGGCTACGATGTGGCGAACTACACCGCTATCGATCCCTCCTACGGCACGATGGCCGACTTTGACGCCCTGGTGGCGGAGGCGAAGGCCCGTGGTATCCGCATCGTGCTGGATATGGTACTGAACCATACCTCGACCGAGCATGAATGGTTCCGTCAGTCGCTGAATAAGGAGAGTCCCTACCGGCAGTTCTATATCTGGCGCGACGGCGAACCGGACGCGCTGCCGAACAACTGGCGCTCCAAATTTGGCGGCAACGCCTGGCAGTGGCACGCCGACAGCGGGCAGTATTATCTGCACCTGTTCGCCATTGAACAGGCGGATCTCAACTGGGAGAACCCGGCGGTACGCGCCGAGCTGAAAAAGGTCTGCGAATTCTGGGCCGATCGCGGCGTCGACGGTCTGCGCCTCGACGTCGTCAACCTGATCTCGAAAGACCAGACCTTCCCCTGCGATGCGGAGGGTGATGGCCGCCGCTTCTACACTGACGGCCCGCGGGTGCATGAATTCCTGCAGGAGATGAGCCGCGATGTCTTTACTCCCCGTAACCTGATGACCGTCGGCGAGATGTCCTCCACCTCGCTGGAGCACTGCCAGCAGTACGCCGCGCTGGACGGCCGCGAGCTGTCGATGACCTTTAACTTCCACCATTTAAAGGTCGATTATCCCGGCGGTGAAAAATGGACCCTCGCCCGCCCGGACTATGTGGCGCTGAAAGCGCTGTTCCGCCACTGGCAGCAGGGGATGCACAATCGGGCGTGGAACGCGCTGTTCTGGTGTAACCACGATCAGCCGCGCATCGTGTCGCGCTTTGGCGACGAAGGCGAGTATCGGGTACCGGCGGCAAAGATGCTGGCGATGGTGCTGCACGGCATGCAGGGCACGCCCTATATCTATCAGGGCGAAGAGATCGGCATGACCAACCCGCACTTCAGCAACATCAGCGACTATCGCGACGTCGAAAGCCACAATATGTTTATCGAACGCGCAGCGCAGGGGCAAAGCCCGGACGAACTGCTGGCAATCCTCGCCAGTAAGTCGCGCGACAACAGCCGCACGCCGATGCCATGGCACGCGGGGGAGAACGGCGGCTTCAGCGACGGTGAGCCGTGGATCGGCCTTGGCGATAATTACCGGGAGATCAACGTCGAGGCGGCGCTGGCGGACCCCGATTCGGTGTTTTATGCCTATCAGCAACTGATTACGCTGCGCAAAACCCTGCCACTGCTGACCTGGGGCGATTACCAGGATCTCCTGCCGGACCATCCGTCGCTGTGGTGTTATCGCCGTCAGTGGCAGGGGCAAACGCTGGTGGTGGCCGCCAACCTGAGCCGCGACCTGCAGACCTGGCAGCCAGAGGAAGCCCAGGGCGACTGGAAGATGATCATCAGCAACTATGCCGAAACCACGCCCCGCCCGACCGGTCTGACGCTGCGGCCGTTCGAAGCCGTATGGTGGCTGCAGGCGTAAGGTACTTCTTGCCCGACAGAAACCGGAGCGTAATGCCTGGCATCGGAGGTGGATGCCAGGCATTTTTGCTTATTTTCCAGCCAGATAAATTTACATTTATCGCCAGCGCCCATCATCCGTACTCTCACCTTTTTACCTTGTTCTGGGTCAATAAAATCGCAAACATCTTTGATGCAAATCACTACATATAGAACTTAAAATGCGTCCCGGACCTACATGTTGTATTAATCGTCTATTATGTCACCATATCTTGTCGATGTCTGGCGGTGATGAGATGTGGATAAAACGGGCCGGATCTGAAGGCAAACAGCACGAGCCGTAGCGTGCAGCGCCTTCGGGATAACCTCCGCCTCTGTGGATAACCTGTTCTATATATGGAGTGATCATGACACCGCATGTGATGAAACGTGATGGCTGTAAAGTGCCGTTCAAATCAGAGCGCATTCAGGAAGCAATTCTACGTGCAGCTAAAGCAGCGGGAGTCGATGACGCAGACTATTGCGCCACCGTCGCAGAAGTCGTTAGCCAACAAATGCAGGGCCGCGCCCAGGTCGACATCAACGAGATCCAGACTGCGGTAGAAAACCAGCTGATGTCCGGCCCCTATAAGCAGCTGGCGCGCGCCTACATTGAGTATCGCCATGACCGTGATAGCCAGCGCGAAAAGCGCGGCCGTCTCAATCAGGAGATTCGCGGCCTCGTCGAGCAGACCAACTCCGCGCTGCTCAACGAAAATGCCAACAAGGACAGTAAAGTCATCCCGACCCAGCGCGACCTGCTGGCTGGTATCGTCGCCAAGCACTATGCGCGGCAGCACCTGCTGCCCCACGATGTGGTGATGGCCCATGAGCGCGGCATGATCCACTATCACGACCTCGATTACTCGCCCTTCTTCCCGATGTTCAACTGCATGCTGATCGATCTGAAAGGGATGCTGACCCAGGGCTTTAAGATGGGCAACGCGGAGATCGAGCCGCCGAAGTCTATCTCTACCGCCACCGCGGTGACGGCGCAGATCATCGCCCAGGTCGCCAGCCATATTTATGGCGGCACCACCATCAACCGTATCGATGAAGTGCTGGCGCCGTTCGTCACCGAAAGCTTCAAAAAGCATCGTAAAATCGCCGAAGAGTGGCAGATCCCGGACGCCGAAGGCTATGCCCGCGCCCGTACCGAAAAAGAGTGCTACGACGCCTTCCAGTCGCTGGAGTATGAAGTCAACACGCTGCATACCGCCAACGGTCAGACGCCGTTTGTCACCTTTGGTTTTGGCCTCGGCACTAGCTGGGAGTCGCGCCTGATCCAGCAGTCGATTCTGCGCAACCGCATCGCTGGCCTCGGTAAAAATCGCAAAACCGCGGTATTCCCGAAACTGGTCTTCGCCATTCGCGACGGTCTGAACCATAAGTTCGGCGATCCGAACTACGACATCAAGCAACTGGCGCTGGAGTGCGCCAGCAAGCGCATGTACCCGGATATCCTCAACTACGATCAGGTGGTGAAAGTCACCGGGTCGTTTAAAACGCCGATGGGCTGCCGCAGCTTCCTCGGGGTGTGGGAAAACGAGAACGGTGAGCAGGTGCATGACGGGCGCAACAATCTCGGCGTGATTAGCCTCAACCTGCCGCGTATCGCCCTGGAAGCGAAAGGCGACGAAGCCGCCTTCTGGGCGCTGCTGGACGAGCGCCTGCAGCTGGCGCGCAAAGCGCTGATGACCCGTATTGCCCGTCTGGAAGGGGTGAAGGCCCGCGTGGCGCCGATCCTGTATATGGAAGGGGCCTGCGGCGTGCGGCTGAAAGCCGACGATGACGTCTCCGAGATTTTCAAAAACGGCCGCGCGTCCATTTCACTGGGTTACATCGGTATCCATGAGACCATCAATGCGCTGTACGGTAATCAGCATATGTACGACAGCGAGGCGCTGCGTGAGAAAGGTGTGGCCATCGTCCAGCGCCTGCGCGACGCCGTCGATGTGTGGAAGGAAGAAACCGGCTACGGCTTTAGTCTGTACAGCACGCCGAGCGAAAACCTGTGCGACCGCTTCTGCCGTCTCGACACCGCCGAGTTTGGCATAGTGGAGGGCGTGACCGATAAAGGCTACTACACCAACAGCTTCCACCTTGACGTCGAGAAGAAGGTCAACCCGTACGACAAGATCGATTTCGAAGCGCCGTACCCGCCGCTGGCCAACGGCGGCTTCATTTGCTACGGCGAGTACCCGAATATCCAGCACAACCTGAAGGCGCTGGAAGACGTGTGGGATTACAGCTATGAGCACGTGCCGTACTACGGCACCAACACGCCGATCGATGAATGCTACGAGTGTGGTTTTACCGGCGAGTTCGAGTGCACCAGCAAGGGCTTTACCTGCCCGAAATGTGGTAATCACGATGCCGCTCGCGTGTCGGTTACTCGTCGGGTATGCGGTTATCTCGGCAGTCCGGACGCGCGTCCGTTCAACGCCGGCAAGCAGGAAGAAGTGAAGCGCCGCGTTAAGCACCTGGCCAATGGGCAAATCGGTTAAAGACCAATGCGCTTTTCCCGGATAGCGGCGCGCAGCGCCTTATCCGGGCTACTGTTTTGCACCGTCCGGTAGCCCGGGTAAGGCGGAACGCCGCGACCCGGGAAATGGCCGCATTCCTCCGTTTTCGCAAAGCAATTAGCGTCAGAGCAAGGCGGCAAACGAGGGAATCCCCGGGAGCGTACATTCAGTACGTGACTGGGGTGAGCGAGCGCAGCCAACGCGGCTATGGCGTTAATTGAGAAGCGAAAAATGAATTACCATCAGTACTACCCGGTAGATATCGTCAACGGCCCCGGTACCCGCTGCACCCTGTTTGTTTCCGGCTGCGTCCACGAGTGCCCAGGCTGCTACAACAAAAGCACCTGGCGGGTGAACTCCGGTATGCCGTTTACCGCTGAGATGGCCGACCGCATCATTGCCGACCTCAACGATACCCGCATCAAGCGCCAGGGGATTTCACTCTCCGGCGGCGATCCGCTGCATCCGCAGAACGTCGCGGAGATCCTCAAGCTGGTTCAGCGCGTGCGCGCCGAATGCCCCGGCAAAGATATCTGGGTCTGGACCGGCTATAAACTGGATGAGCTGAATGAGGCGCAGATGCAGGTAGTGAACCTGATCAACGTGCTGGTCGACGGTAAGTTTGTGCAGGATTTAAAAGACCCGGCGCTGATCTGGCGCGGCAGCAGCAACCAGGTGGTACATCATTTGCGATAGCGTTTAGAGCCGTTTATTCGCCTGATGATAAACGGCCGCTTTCTCTCTTTTGCCAATGGCAATAACGTAAACCACCACCACACTATCTCGTACTTGATACACCAACCGATAACCTGACGCCTTAAGCTTGATTTTGTAGCAATCCGGTAAATCGCTCAGCCTGGCCGACTCAATTCGCGGATTCTGCACAATCTGCTGGAGCTTATTTTTGAACTGTTTTTTGACCGTCTCGCCAGGCATCTGCCATTCGCGCCAGGCTCGTGGATCAAACTCCAGTTCATAGGTCATCCAGACTCACCTTAACCCCCGGCCGTGGGTTTTCCAGCCGTTCGCGAACGGTGCGTAATAACGCCGCTTCGCCATCACTGATGGTCATACTTTTCACCGGCATGCGGCCATTTTCCGCAATGTATTGAAACAGCAGGCGTACCGCCTCCGTTGGTGTCATATCGAGTTTCTCCAGCACGGCATAAGCCTCTTTTTTGAGTTTATCGTCCAGTCGAACATTGAGCGTGGCCATTATGCCTCCAGAAAGGGGAATTTTGTAATGCAGTATAGCATTACATTTGAATTACATTCGAATCTGGAAAACGCCTCTCAAAACCGGCTGACGCACTCCATCGCCACCGTTTTAAACTCATTGAAGCTGCGGGTCGTGGCAAGGCGGCTCATGGCGCGCTCGCGCAGGAAAGTCACGAAAATATCGTAGATCGCCATCGCCTCTTCGTACTCGCGCTTACTGATGGCGAGCAGGAAAATGATATGGGCGGTTTCGTCGCCCCAGGCGATGCCCTGCGGGGCGATAACCGTATAAACCACCGTCTTTTTGGCCAGCAGTCCCAGGGAGTGCGGCAGCGCAATGCCATCGCCGAGCATGGTGCTGACAATCGCCTCACGCTCCACCACCGAAGCATGAAACTCGGCGTCAACAAAGCCTTCCTCCAGCAGCTGCTGGCACAGCTCGGCGAACAGCGTTTGCTGATCCATCGGCTTATCGACCACCCGGAAGTGGGCGGCATCGAAGTACTTATTCAGCATCCACGGACGGGTACGGTCCACCAGCACCAGCTTGCCAATCTGATCCAGCTGATAGTCGGTGGGAAACGGCGCGATGGTCACCACCGGTTTGTCTTTTTCGCTGATGCGCACCGTGGAGATAACAAAATCCGCCTCGATCGCATCCCGCTGTTCATACTCGCGCTGGGAAATCGTGGCGGCGATCTCCAGCTGCGGATATTTGCGCTGCAAGATCGCTTCGATCATCCGTACCATCGCATTGCTGGTATCGCAGACCAGTAGCACCTGCGGTTGACGCTGGTAGCCAATGTTGTAGTGGCGTTCCAGCCCGACGCCGATATGCAGCACCAGAAAGCCGATTTCGTTTTCGCTGATGGTGTACGGAGTATATTTCCCCCAGCTGGAGACCGCGGCCAGGGTCATATCCCAGGCCATCGGGTAGTGCTGTTTGATGTTATCCAGCAGCGGATTGGGGATCATGATCTGGTAGCGCACGCGGGTGATCATGGTCTTAATGTGGGTCAGCAGATCGGCGTGCAGCTGGGCGTCGTCCAGCAGGTTGTAGTTATACTGGCTGTTGATGTAGCGCAGAATGTAATTCACCAGCGCTTCGTCATCGTCCGCGCTGATGGTTTCCGGGTCGACGTCCTGCACCTGACGGGCGGCGAGATGCACGCACAGCCACTCTTCTTCGGCGGGCGAGAAGGGCTTTCCGGCCAGCCGCTGTAGCTCTCCCGCCAAATCGCGCGCGGCGTCGCGGACGTTTTGCGCCACATCTTCGGCGCTGAAATCGGCCAGCGGATAGCCTTCGCTGACGCGGCGCACCACCACTGCGCCGTACAGGCAGATAAAGCGCTCACCGACATCAGTGAGGCGAATATGGTGCCGGGTGAGCGTCTCCTGCAGCATCGGCTCCAGCAGCGCAGGCACTTCCGCCTCCAGCGCCTCGGCGCCGATCAACGGATTGATACCGCCCTGTTGGGCCAGCTCCCACAGCAGATCGGTCAGGCAGGCGCGAATCGACACCTCGCTACCAAACAGCTTCATGCCGTGGCGAGGGCGGGTTTCAAGGGTAAGCTGATAGCGCTGGAAGCGCTCACGCACCTCGACCATATCATTTTGCAGCGTCGCGCGGCTGACGAACCACTCATCCGCCAGATCTTCCAGCTTGATGGAGAACGCCGACGTCAGGAAGCGCACCAGCAGAAACGTGATGCGATCCTGGGCGGTTCGCGGCACGTGCTGCGTCTTCGGCGCCGTCTCCTCCAGCGCCTGAAAGCTCGCCGGGTTATCAATTTTCAGTTGATAACCGCTGCCGCGGTTGAGGATAAACTGCGCGCCATACTGCGCCAGTAGCGCATTCAGGGCGGTAATATCGGCGCGCACAGTACGGGTGGAAACCGACAGCCGCTGCGCCAGCTCATCCTGCGGCAGCGTTTCATTCCGCAGCAGGGTGAAGAGTTGCGCTAAGCGTTGGTTGGGAAATCGCATGTCAGTTCCTTGTGGTTACGGCTCAGGGTTGGGCGGATATCACCATCTGCGATGGGCTACCAACCGGCGTGTAGTCGGAGGCAAAGGTTAATTTGCCATCCTTCGGCGCCACGCTGAAGCGGGTAATATTATCGCTACGCTGGTTCATGACGTACAGCCACTGCCCCTGATTATCCAGGGTCAGCGTACGGGGGTAATCCCCACGCGTCCAGATATCCTCCTGGTGGCTCAGGCGGCCGTCGGCCTGCACCGTAAAGTGGGCGATGCTGTTATGCAGGCGGTTGGCGACATACAGCTGCTTACCATCGTTGCTCAGCGCCAGACCGGCGGCAAAGCTGGTGCCCTTATACTCTTTCGGCAGCGCGGAGACGGTTTTGCCTTCGCGCAGCAAGCCGCTTTGCTTATCCAGATGATAGAAAGTCAGCGTCGACGCTTCTTCGTTGATCAGCCACAGGCCGTCGCCCTTTGGCGTAAAGACGAAGTGGCGTGGGCCGGCGCCCGGCGACGAAGCGGCGATGAACGGCGGATCGTTCGGCGTCAGCTTGCCGCTGTCGCTATCCAGCCGGTACTGATAGATCCGATCCAGCCCCAGATCGGTGGAATAAACAAATTTCCCGCTGGGATCGGCGGCGATCATATGGGCGTGCGGGCCATTGTGATCGCTGATGGCGAAGCTGCCCTCGACGGCCGCCGCCGGGCGTTCGGCGCCTGCCGGGCCTTCATCCTGATGCTTGTCCACTGCCTCGCCCAGGCTACCATCTTCTTTCACCGGTAGCACGGCGATACTGCCGCTGACGTAGTTGGCCACCAGCAGATGTTTACCATCCGGCGTCAGGGAGAGATACACCGGCCCGGCGCCGCCGGAGGCAACCTGGCTGAGCGCGGTCAGCTCGCCATTCTTCTCAATGCGCCACGCCTGCACGACGCCTTTTTCGACTTCACTGGCGGCATACAGCGTTTTGCCATCGCGCGACACGGTCAGCTGCGCGACGTTTGGCAACGCGCTCACCAGCGCCCTGTCACGCAGCGCGCCGGTGTTGGCATCGACGGTAAAGCGGTACAGACCTTCGCCATTGGGATTATAGGTACCTACCCAGGCATAGTGGGTTTGCGCGGCGCCCGCGGCGGCGGCAAACAGGGACAGTGAAGCGACAAGCAGATGACGAGCGACAGGCATAGCAACTCCTTGATGGTTCGGTGGGGTAAGTTTCCCCTCACCCCGGCCCTCTCCCAAAGGGAGAGGGAGAAAACCAGATGGTTCCCTCTCCCTCCGGGAGAAAGTTAGGATGAGCGGCAATAGCACTACTTCACTAACTGTTTAGTCATCTCCAGCAGCTGGCGCACATCGGCCGGGCGGGTGTTGCCGCTGGCTTTATCGATAATCGAGCTGTAGATATGTGGGATGATTTTGCTCACCCCGGCATCGAGAGCGATTTTCAGGATCTCGCTGTAGTTGTCCAGATCGATACCGCCGGTCGGCTCGAGCCAGAAATCGTGCGCAGCGCAGGCTTTGGCGACGGCTTCGAATTCGGCGCGGTGCTTCAGGCCGCCCATCGGGAAGTATTTGATGGAGCTGCCGCCCATGTCTTTCAGCAGCGCGATGGCGGTTTCCAGCGGCACAATGCCATCCGCCGCGCCGCTGCTCAGCGGGCCGGTGGAGATCTTCACCATTCCCGGCGTACCGGTCGGCGAGACCAGGCCATTCACCACGGTCTCATTCTGCCCGAGCAGCGCGCGGCTGGTAGCCACGCCGGTGAAGACCTGGTTGACGTGCTGCGGCTGCACCTGGCGAGAAATCTCGCTCACCATCGCCGACTGGTTTGGATCGCCTGCGCCCAGCCCGACGGAGAGCGCGTTATCAATAAGCTTCGCGTAGTCACGCATATCGGCCACCGCGCTGGCGACATCCGGATAGTTTTTGGAGAGCACGCCGACCAGGACGTGACCTTCCGCCGCGTCGTAAATTTCGCGGGCGTTGTCTTTGCTGCCCGCCAGGACGTTCAGGCACACGCGATCACGGTAAAAGTTTGGGGTCAGTTTCATGCTTGTTTCTCCTTGTTCAGCACTTCCGCGATGCGGCGGGCGACCACCGCCAGCTGCTCCGCGTTCACGCTGCGGACATCGGCTTCGATAATGCCTTCGTTAGCTTTATAGCCGCGGAAGTAGATGGCGTATTTGCCCTGCTTCAGCGCGTTAACCAGATCGCCGGTCTTCACGCCGGTCACCGCTTCGTTGAATTTGATTTCGGCGCGGGCGATATCGCGACCCGCGCTATCCCACACCACCCGGGCGGTCACGCCGTTAAGCGTGTTGAGCTGTTCGATAAACGGCGTCATCTTCGCCACCATCTGCTCGCCGCTCTCTTTGCTCGCCGTCAGGTAGTGTTCAATGGCGCAGGTCAGGCCGAGAATGCCCTCTTTACCCACTTTCATCGCCCGGCCAATCCCCATCGACTGGCGTTTAACCCACTCGACGTACTGCGTTTTGCCGATCACCAGCCCGCTGGTCGGCCCTTCAATGGCTTTTGCGCCGCTGTAGATCACCAGGTCGGCGCCCATGCGGTAGTAGCACTGCAGATCTTCTTCCGCCGCCGCATCGACAATCAGCGGCAAGCCATGCTGGCGCGCCACTTCCGCAGCCTGCGCGACGTTGAGCATGCTTTTCTGTACGCAGTGGTGGGATTTGATGTACAGGATCGCCGCGGTGCGCGGGGTGATTGCCGCCGCCAGCTGTTGGGCGGAACATTCGTTGGCGTAGCCCGCTTCCACCAGCTTACCGCCGCCCAGCGCCACCATGGTGCCAACCGGCGCGCCGAAGTTGACGTTGTGGCCCTTCGGCAACACGATTTCGTTATTTTCAATCGGGGTAACGTGCAGATTCTCCAGCAGCCAGTCGCTGTCTTTCACCAGCACCGCCGCTACCGACTGGGCAATCCCCGCCGACGCGCAGGAGACAACGGTCGCCCCTTCCACATCCAGCAGTTTGGCGATGTACTCGCCGGTTTTATTCACCAGGTCTTTCATTTCAAAGTACTGGTTCATACCGGCCATCGCGGCTTCAACCACTTCCGGGCGCGGCGTGGAGACGCCCAGCGCCGTCATCCGGCCTGAAGTATTAATAACTTGTTTTAAATGGTATTTCTCAAAAATCGAAGGCATGTTCCGCGCTCCCTTGTTCGGTCAGATAGCCTTTGCCCGCGCGGATCGCGGCCAGCGGCACCAGAATGTTGTCAGCCTGGAGGCTCTCTTTTTCGGCATCCACCAGCAGCGTGGGCCGGTGCTCCAGGCGAAATAGCGTTAAATCGGCGTCGAAGCCCACTTCCAGCCGCCCTTTACGCGACAGGCGCAGCCCCTCGGCGGCGCTGACGGTCACGCAGGCAATGACCTGCGGCAGGGTCATGCCGATGGCGAGGAATTTCGACATCACCAGCGCCAGCGAGCGCACCGGGCCATCGATACGGTTACGGCAGTAAATATCGGAGCTGATGGTGTGCGGCAGAATGCCCAGCGCAATCGCCCGCCGCGCCACTTCAAAGCTGAAGCTGGCGGTGCCGTGCCCAACGTCGAGGCGCACGCCGCGCTGCAGAGCGCGAGTAATCGAGCTACGCAGTTCGCCGGCGGGATTCAGAATGCGGTTCGGCTTGCCGTTATAGCAGTGGGTAATGATGTCGCCGCGGCTCAGCAGATCGGCGATTTCATCGAGGTTCGGCGGGTTATTGCCGATGTGCACCATCAGCGGCAGATCGCCGTTTTCCTGCTGAATGGCCTTGGCGCGCGCCAGCGGCGTAATGCCGTTTTCGCCGACGACGCTGCTGCTCATCCGCGCCTTCAGGCCGACGATAAAATCAGGATGACGCTGCACCGCCTGCTTCACCGCAGCGGCGTCGATATTGGCCATATTCGCCAGTTCATTCTGCGCAATCAGCCCGACGCGGGAGATATTGAGCAACGCATAAACTTCCGTCGCCGCGTTACGGGTCAGTTGATAGAAGTCATCGACGTCGTCGGCGCCGGTGCTGCCGGCATCAATCACGGTGGTGACGCCGGTGGCGATGCCGACGCTGTCCGGCTCATCGTGATAAATCGGCGAATTCGGGTAGCAGTGAACGTGGGAGTCAATCCAGCCGGCGCTGACGTAGCTGTTGCCGTGCAGATCGAGGGTGTTGCGGGAGGGCGCGCTAATCTCGCCCAGCGCCGCGATTTTCCCGTCCTGGATGGCGATATCAGTCAGGGTATCGTCGACGAGGCGCGCACGGCGCAGGAGTAAATCAAACATAGCTATCTCCTGATGAAAAGGGTGAATCTGTTGCCGGATGGCGGCGTACCGCCTTATCCGGCCTACCAATCGCGCTGACGTGTAGGCCCGATAAGCGCAGCGCCATCGGGCGATTAGCTAATCGCCACCGGGAAGATGGAGCCGAGGATCATCGCGCCGAGGATGGCGCCGCCGGTGATCGGTTTCTGCCAGATGTAGAACAGCAGTGCGCCAACCAGCGAGCCAATCCCGATAGGAATCGAGGCGGTCATCGCGCTGAGGATAATCAAGGGACCGAGGAAGCGGCCGGAGGCATTACCGGCCCCCATCATCACGTCGGCGCCGTAAGTGGAATCGCTCTGGTTAATGGTGAACTTACGCGCCAGAATGATGATGTAACCCACTGCCAGACCAAGGACCAGGCCGGTGACCAGCGAGGCGGCGAAGTTCGCCACCGGGAAGACAAAGCCCGCGCCGAGCAGCAGCGCCGGTACGCCAAGACCGATACCGGTCTGTATCGCTCCGCCGATATCGAGGATCCCCACCAGCGACCCTTCGATGATGCGGGCGAACAGGAAGCTGGCGCCAAACGCCGCCACCGCGCCGTAAACGCCGGTATCAATCCCCGACTTCAGCATGGCCACGAAGGCCACTTCGTTAAAGGCGCCGATGCCGTACAGGTAGTACATGTGCGTCCCGGCGAAGACGCCGGAGGAGAGCAGGCCAACAAAGATCGGGAACGACCAGTCGGCATACCAAAAACCTTTATTCTGTTCCATTATCAGGCTCCCGTTACTTGCCGCTGAGTGAGTTGTGGATCATGTCCAGCCAGTTCGGCACGGTCAGATGGAAGGATTCGATCATCTTCATGTCGAAGCCGCGGAAGAAGCCGCTGAGGACAAACAGCGCGACGATGGCCACCATCATCACTTTAGTCACCCGGTTCCAGCCGCTCTCTTCGACGCCTTTACCGATCAGGATCCCCAGCACCAGACCCGGTACGGCGTTACCCATAATCAGCTGCGCGGCGCCGCCGAAAATCGTCGCCCAGAAGCCTGATTTCTTACCGGCATCGATAGCCGCCAGCCAGAAGATCACCGGCATCACGGTGTTCACCAGCAGGTTTGCCGCCGGCACCAGGACCTTAACCGCGGTCACCTGCAGCGCTTCCGGTACGGACGAGGCGGTGAGGTTGAGGAAGGCGACGACAATCATGCCGATGATGCCGCAGGAGATGGCCATTTTTTTCGGATCGTGCAGCGTTTCGCCGACGTTACGATTTTTCAGCATCAGCGCCGCCGCGCCCCAGTTGGGGATAATGCGGTGGTCAACATCCTGGGTGAAGGAGCCTGCTGCCACGGAAGAGGCCCAGGCGTTAAAGAAGAAACCGAGGCCAAAGGAGAAGTGGGAAGCCGGATCGCCTTCGCAGGAATTCAGCTCGCCCAGGGTTCGAAACGCCCCCATCCCCTGGGTGGTAGGGGCGTGAAACATGCGTGCCGCTCCGGCGCCCACGCCGACGCCGACCAGGCCGCCGATGATGAGCGATTTTATTAAAATTATCAGGAACATAGTCAGACCCTTTGCTAACAATCAGGTTTGCGTGACGAAATCCACTTTATCGAGATCGATGGCGGTCACGTTGACGGTGACGTCCAGCTCCACGCTGTAGGTCCGTCGTTCACGGCGCAAAAAGAAGAACAGGAAGGCCTCTTTTCGTACCGCTTCGCGCGCATGAACAACCGTCACGTCCTGTGGCTCAATACGCAGCAGAATGTGCGATGAGGTTTTCATCACCGCAGCCTGCACATGGTTCAGGGCATCGGCGAAGGCCCGTGATTTGCTTTCGCCTTTGCCGGCAACCCTCACCGTGGTGGTGAATTGCTCTTTCATACTTATGCGCCGTATTTCTTTTTCCAGGCTTCTACCAGGCGCTCGCCCAGCTCTTCTTTATCCATAAAGCCGAAGCCCAGCACGTTGCACCCTTCGTTGATGGCAGTGACGCCCTCTTCCACCGAACGCATGCCATATTTCGCTTTGTAGCCGTATTTGGTCTGGGCGGTGATGGCCCCGGCGCCGCCGCTGCCGCAGAAGGAGATGCCGAAGGTAGCGTTTTCCGCTTTCATCATGTCGCCAAGCTTCATATCGGCAGCAACGCCAGGGACGACCACAGCACGTGCGCCCGCTTTCTCAGCGCCTGCAGCGACTTTTTGGCCTTTACCCAGACGGTCGCCAATGACTACGGTGATTTGTTCCATGTTTTGCTCCTTACAGGTTTTCTTTTGCGACTTCGAAATGGACGGACAGCAGCCAGGCCTCTTCATCGGGCAGGTTGCCGAACTGCGCGACCACTTCGCGGGCCAGCGTCATTGAATCTGGTGAAATCTCTTCGAACAGGCTGGCATCCACTTCCGGCAGCGGTTCACCACTGATTGACCGGTGGGCCATGGCCCGCACGTGGGAAGTCAGCATTTGCTCCTGAACGTCGTTAGGGACGATGCCGTGACGGTTTAACAAGGCGTAAACCTGCTGCAGCATCTTGTCAGCCAGCCGTTCAGTCTGCGCTGCCTGCTCCCCTTCGTCGTGTATTACCGCTCCGTTATTCACTTCTGATACCCCGCTGATGTCTCTGGAAATCAAGGTAGCGCCGGGGGATGGGAGTTTGTAGCGAGTTGTTTTCCACTTCGAAGTGGAAAGGGAGACGGCAGGCGTGATCGACCCCACATATTCACAGGGAAAAGGCAAAAACGACGGCTATGACGTGAGATGTATCACAACAATGAGCGTGGACAAGGCGCCCGCGGCAGCGGAAAGGCCGGAAAAAGAGAGTGGAAAAATGTGATATCGGTAGGCTTTCAGGCGGGAGGCATCGGCTGATGCCTCCCGAAAAGAACGGTTAGCGGTACTTCTTATGGTAGGTGTTGCGGGTGGTTTTAAACTCCTCCGCGGCGGCCTGCGCCTCTTTCACCTTGCCTTCGTTCGCCAGCTTCAGCGCACCGTCGATCTGGCCGATCAGAATATCCAGACCATGACGGTAATCTTTCATCTCAGCGCTGTCGGCCGCTTTGCCTTCCAGCTTCGGCGGGGTCTCTTTCTGGGCATCGACCGCGGCGGTACGCATCTTATTCAGCGCCGCTTTCAGCTCGCCGGCGTCGGAGGACTTCTGTACCACTTGCAGGTTTTCTGCCAGAGTGTCCATGTCTTCGCCCAGGTCGGCGAAGGCCGACGCTGAACCGAGCGCAAAAGCAGAGACAGCCAGCATCGCTAACAGTTTTTTACGCATTGCTCACTTCCTTTTTATTATTTAAGCAAACAGGTGTTATTGCCCGGCGATTTTCATCTCCGGCAGCAGCACAGAACCGCACTGAATGTTGCTGCGCGTTTCAATATCATCGCCAATGGTCACGATATTACGCCACATTTCTTTCAGATTTCCTGCAATGGTGATCTCACTGACAGGATATTGAATTTCGCCGTTTTCTACCCAGAAGCCGGATGCGCCGCGTGAGTAGTCGCCGGTGACGCCACTGACACCCTGCCCCATCAGTTCGGTAACCACAAGACCGGTGCCCATCTCTTTAAGCATCTTTGCAAAACTCAGGCCGCGGCCGTTAATGCGCCAGTTGTGGATGCCCCCGGCGTGGCCGGTGCTTTTCATCCCCAGCTTACGCGCCGAGTAGTTGGTCAGCAGCCACTGGGTCAGCACGCCGTCTTTGATGATGTCACGACGCTCAGTGCGCACGCCTTCGCTGTCGAACGGCGTGGAGGCCAGCCCTTTCAGCAGGTGAGGATGCTCTTCGATGGTCAGCCACTCTGGCAAAATTTGTTTGCCCAGCGAATCGAGCAGGAAGGTGGATTTGCGGTATACCGAACCACCGGCAATCGCTCCGACCAGGTGGCCAAACAGCCCGGTCGCCACTTCGTTGGCGAAAATAACCGGCGCCTTCATGGTCGACAGCTTACGCGGCGCCAGACGCGACAGGGTGCGGCGAGCGCACTCTTCCCCGACCCATTCCGGGGACTGCAGATCCTCGATCGCCCGGCCAATGGTGTAGGCGTAGTCGCGCTCCATATCGCCATCATCTTCCGCGATGACGCAGCTGGAGAGCGAATGGCGAGTCGAGCAGTAACTTTGCAGCATGCCGTGACTGTTACCGAACACTTTGATGCCGTAGTGGCTGTTAAAGCTGCCGCCTTCGGTGTTGGTGATGCGTTTATCGGCCTTCAGCGCCGCTTGCTCCGCGCGGGCGGCCAGTTCGATGGCTTCGTCCGGGGAGACCTCCGCCGGGTGGAACAGGTCCAGATCCGGGGCGTCAAAGGCCAGCAGCTCTTTATCGGCCACACCGGCAAATGGATCCGGGGAGGTGTAGCGCGCAATATCCAGCGCCGCCTGTACGGTGCGGGCGATGGCGTCCGGGCTAAGATCGGTGGAAGAGGCGCTGCCCTTGCGGTTCTGATGGTAAACCGTAATGCCTAACGCCCCATCGCTATTGAATTCTACATTCTCCACTTCGCCATAGCGGGTGCTGACGCCGATGCCCGTCGTTTTGCTGACGGAGACTTCCGCACCGTCAGATTTACCTGCCGCCAGTTCCAGTGCCGTGGTAACGGCTTCTTCCAGCGTCTTACGCTGCTGTGCAACTTGAGAGATGACTTTCATTGCTAATGCCATAATGTAAGAAGGAGTTAACTGAAGTCTAACAGAGAACCGTTTTTCAGTGCGCGCCTTAACTGGTAACATTAGCCTCTTTTTTTAAGGAGCCTGAGATGACAAAGCAGCCCGAAGACTGGCTCGACGACGTGCCCGGTGATGACGTTGAAGATGAAGATGATGAAATCATCTGGGTCAGTAAGAGTGAAATTAAGCGCGACGCGGAAGAACTGAAGCGTCTTGGCGCGGAACTCGTTGACCTGGGGAAAAACGCGCTGGATAAAATTCCGCTGGATACTGACCTGCGCGACGCCATCGAACTCGCCCAGCGAATCAAAAAAGAGGGTCGCCGCCGCCAGCTGCAGCTTATCGGTAAGATGCTGCGCAACCGCGATGTCGATCCGATTCGTCAGGCGCTGGACAAGCTGAAAAACCGTCACAACCAGCAGGTTGCGCTGTTCCACAAGCTGGAGCAGATCCGCGACCGACTGATTGACGATGGGGATGACGCTGTCGCTGAAGTGCTGAACCTGTGGCCAGATGCTGACCGTCAGCAGCTGCGTTCGCTGATCCGCAATGCGAAGAAAGAGAAAGAAGGCAACAAGCCGCCGAAATCGGCGCGCCTGATCTTCCAGTATCTGCGTGAACTGGCGGAAAACGAAGGCTAAGTCCCGCTGTTTTTGCCCGCAATCGTCTCCCGGATGGCGGCGCGCTGCGCCTTATCCGGGCTACGGAACCCTATATATCAACCGGTTACTCTGTTTCGTAGGCCCGCGCAAGCGCAGCGCCGCCGGGCAAGCTGTACCAGACTCCGTTCCCGTCGTTGTGCCGGGTGGCGGCTAACGCCTTATCCGGCCTACGGAGCCCTGTATATCAAACGGTTAATCTGTTTCGTACGTCCGCGCAAGCGCAGCGCCGCCGGGCAAGCTGTACCATGCTCCGTTCCCGTCATTGTGCCGGATGGCGGCTAACGCCTTATCCGGCCTACCTTCACCCCAGTTCTAAGGTTTGCGCCAGCAGGGATGTACCCTCCGTATCGCCTGGGGCCCCTCATCCGCACGACGATACGTTTGTTTTTTGCCTTGTTGCCAAGCTGAATCGTTAAAGCTAAAAACAATGTAGATCACATATCCTGGTGATAAATACGCATTACTTAGCAAAATAATACGACTTTCATCGCATTTAACATCATAAAAACGGCCACTTTCTCACCAGGTGAGGCGCTTCACATTTTAATCCCCCCCATGCCGGTAGATTTCACACGTCAATGACACAATCGATTCAGCAAAAAGGGAATAAAAATGAAAAAGACATTGGTTCTGACGACGATCGCCCTGCTGGTTTCTGGCTCAGCCGCGGCAAAAACATGGGTGCTGACGAACGCTGAAGAGGGCATGGATAAAGGAAACTGGCAGATCAGCAGCGATCAGCTGAAGGTAAAAGACCATGCGTTCAGCATTGAGCAAAAAGTCCTGCACGGCGGTAAGCAGGAAGGCAGCAAAATCCTCACCATTCACAGTAAAGACGGCCTGACCATCACTCTCAGCCCAACCCGTGGCATGAACTTACTGCGTATTGAGGGTTTCGGCAGCCGGATGGGCTGGGATTCGCCGGTTAAAGAGGTCGTCAACCCGGCGTTTATCAACCTGGAAAGCCGCAATGGACTCGGCTGGCTGGAAGGATTCAACGAGATGATGGTCCGCTGCGGCTATGAATGGACCGGCCATCCGGTGACCGCGGACGGGCAGATTTATACCCTGCACGGCAAGGCGGGCAACACCCCGGCCTCGCGGGTAGAAGTCGAGGTGGCTGACAGCGCGCCGTATGAAATCCGCATCCGCGGGCTGGTGAAAGAGAGCACCTTCAAAAAAGCCGATCTGCAGACCCTGACCGAACTGCGCTACGTGCCGGGCAGCAACAGCTTCAGCCTGCATGATGTCTTAACCAACCATGCCGACTATCCGCATGATTATCAGATTATCTACCACAGCAACTTCGGCACCCCGATCCTCGAAGAAGGCGCGCGCTTCCTCGCCCCGATGTCCAGCATCAGCCCGTTCAATGATTACGCGAAGAGCGGGTTAAAAACCTGGCAGACCTATCAGGGACCGACCAAAGATTTTGACGAGATGGTATTTAATATTCAGCCGCTGGCCGATGAAAATCACCAGACCCTGGCCGCGGTGGTCAACAAAGCGGGCGATAAAGGGGCCTCCATTCAGTTTGATACCCGTCAGCTGCCGGTCCTGACGCTATGGAAAAACACCGACACCATCAAACAGGGCTACGTCACCGGTATCGAACCGGGCACCAGCTACGCCTATCCGGTCACCATTGAACGCGAACAAAAACGCGTGAAGCAGCTGCAGCCGGGCGCCAGCGCGCAGTTTGATCTGACCTACACCCTGCTGCACGACAGCGCTCAGGTGGCCGCCGTTGAGCAGAAAATCGCGCAGATTCAGGGCGACAATAAAGTCGCGGAGAACGAGACGCCGATCGCCAAAGAGTAAGATTGTAACCAGTGAATTCCCGGAGCGGGGCGACGCCCCGTTCCGGACTACTCCCGCCCCATCACCTCGCGCCCGAGATCCCGGGCAAACTGCTGGTACTGTCGCTCATCGATCGGCTGCGGGTAGCTCAGCACCAGCAACTCATGATCCGCGATGCCCTGATGATAGCTCGGGTGATGATGCGCCCACGCATTGGCATGAAATCCCATCGACTGATAAAAGCGCAGCCGTTTATGAGCGATTGCCGTGGTTAGCGGATCGATTTCCAGAATGGTCAGCGGCGCGCGCGTCAGGATCTGCGCCAGTAGCTGTTTACCATAGCCGCGGGAGCGCAGCGTATCGTCGATCGCCAGATGTTCGATATAACCGTAGCCGGCAAACTGCCAGCAGCCGCTGAGGCCGATAAATACGCCCTCATCGAACCACGCTTCCAGCGCGTAGCGCGGGTGGCTCAGCGCCTGAAGTTTGGCGTCGCTTTCGCGCTGCTCGTGCCACGGAAAGGCGCGCGCGTAGAGCGCGTCCAGCGTGGCGAAATGGGGCGAGTCGGTAGAACGTAATCTTTCGCAGGTCAGCATGGCACAATCCCTGGTGGCGAAAACAAAACTGCCCTCACACGGAGGGCAGTGATCGGAGGCGTTCGCGCTTATTCTGCCGCGGCCGCTTTTTGCGCCAGCTTATCCAGCAGCTTCTGATGAATGCCGCCGAAGCCGCCGTTGCTCATCACCAGGATATGGTCGCCCGGGTGGGCGGTTTTGACCACCATCTCCGCCAGGGTATCGACGTCGGCGCTCCAGTGGGCCGGCTGGACGCAGGCTTCCGCCACTTCCGCCACCTGCCAAGGAATATGCTGCGGCTGCAGGAGGAACACTTCATCAGCGCGACCGAGAGACGGCGCCAGATCGTCTTTGCAGACGCCCATTTTCATGGTGTTAGAGCGCGGCTCCAGCACGGCGAGAATACGCGCGGTGCCGCCCACTTTGCCGCGCAGCGCCTGCAGCGTGGCGAGGATTGCCGTCGGATGATGGGCGAAATCGTCATACACGGTGACGCCGTTGGCTTCGCCGCGCAGCTCCAGGCGACGGCGGGCGTTGATAAAACTGCCCAGCGCGTTCGCGGCATCCGCCGGCAGCACGCCGACGTGACGCGTCGCGGCAATCGCCATCAGGCCGTTATGCATATTATGCTCGCCGACCAGCGCCCACTTCACTTCACCAACCTTTTCGCCGTCGAGCAGCACTTCCCACTGCGAGGCGTCGGCGTTCAGCTTCTTCGCCTGCCAGTGGCCCTGCTCGCCCACCAGCTCCTGCTCGCTCCAGCAGCCCATCGCCATCACCTGCTTCAGGTTGATGTCGTTCTCCGGCAGGATAATTTTGCCTTTGCCCGGCACGATACGCACCAGATGGTGGAACTGTTTCTGAATCGCCTTCAGGTCGTCAAAGATGTCCGCGTGGTCGAACTCAAGGTTGTTGAGGATCAGCGTCCGCGGGCAGTAGTGAACAAACTTGGAGCGCTTGTCGAAGAAGGCGCAGTCATATTCGTCGGCTTCAATCACAAAGAACGGGCTGTCGCCCAGGCGTGCGGAAACATCAAAGTTCCCCGGTACGCCACCGATCACGAAGCCCGGTTTATAGCCGCAGGCTTCGAGGATCCAGGTCGCCATCCCGGCAGTGGTGGTTTTGCCGTGGGTCCCGGCGACGGCCAGCACCCAGCGATCGCGCAGCACGAAGTCGTGCAGCCACTGCGGGCCGGACATATACGGAATATTGTTTTCCAGCACCGCTTCAACGCACGGGTTGCCGCGAGTCATGGCATTACCGATGATCACCAGATCCGGCCGGGGCTCCAGCTGACTGGGGTCATAACCCTGAATTAAATCAATCCCCTGGTTTTCCAGCAGGGTGCTCATCGGCGGATAGACGTTAGCATCCGACCCTGTTACCTCATGACCGAGGGAGCGCGCCAGCATGGCCAGGCCCCCCATAAACGTGCCACAGATTCCTAAAATATGAATGCGCATTCGTCATTTCCTTCTCTTATCCGGGGCACATTTTACCCATATCCCGGGCCCTGGCGAAATGCATTTCAGGCGAATCTGTATTTTGCTGGCGCGATTCACCAGTGCGCACTTTTTTGATTCTTTGTTAAGATTGTTGCGTTCGTTTTACTCAACATAAAAATGCAGGGAACGAGTTATGAAAACGTTAGGTGAGTTTATTGTTGAAAAGCAGCACGAGTTCTCCCACGCCACCGGTGAGCTGACTGCTTTGTTGTCAGCAATAAAGTTGGGCGCCAAGATCATCCACCGCGATATCAACAAGGCCGGTCTGGTCGATATCCTGGGTGCCAGCGGTGCTGAAAACGTTCAGGGCGAGGTTCAGCAAAAACTCGATCTGTTCGCTAATGAAAAATTAAAAGCCGCACTGCGAGCACGCGATATTGTTGCCGGGATCGCCTCCGAAGAAGAAGATGAAATTGTCGTCTTCGAAGGGTGTGAACACGCCAAATACGTGGTGCTGATGGACCCTCTGGATGGCTCCTCTAACATCGACGTTAACGTCTCTGTCGGAACGATCTTCTCTATCTACCGCCGCGTCACGCCTGTCGGCACGCCGGTGACAGAAGAAGACTTCCTGCAGCCGGGTAACAGGCAGGTGGCCGCGGGCTATGTGGTCTACGGCTCTTCGACGATGCTGGTGTATACCACCGGCTGCGGCGTCCACGCCTTCACCTACGACCCGTCCCTCGGCGTCTTCTGTCTGTGTCAGGAGCGCATGCGCTTCCCGGAGAAGGGCAATACCTACTCCATCAACGAAGGCAACTACATCAAATTCCCGCAGGGCGTGAAAAAGTACATTAAGTACTGCCAGGAAGAGGACAAAGAGACTCAGCGTCCTTATACCTCACGCTATATCGGCTCGCTGGTGGCGGACTTCCACCGTAACCTGCTGAAGGGCGGCATCTACCTGTATCCAAGCACCGCCAGCCACCCGGACGGCAAGCTGCGCCTGCTGTATGAATGCAACCCGATGGCCTTCCTCGCCGAACAGGCGGGCGGTAAGGCCAGCGACGGTAAAGAGCGTATTCTGGATATTATCCCGGAAAGCCTGCACCAGCGCCGCTCCTTCTTTGTCGGTAACAACCACATGGTTGAAGACGTCGAGAACTTCATTAAAGCATTCCCGGACGCCTGATCCCTGCCCTCCCTTCCCGCCTTGCGGGAAGGGAGTTCCCTGTCAGCGACTTCCCGCTCCGCTCACCCGCGTCACCGCCGCATTCTGCCGATTTTCCCACAGCACCGTCAGCCCACGCTGCAGCGCGATAAAGATAAACAGCAAAATACCGATCGCAATTTTCGTCCACCATGAGCTGAGGGTGCCATCGAAGTTGATGTAAGTCTGAATCAGCCCCTGGATCGCCACCCCGAACAGCGTTCCCAGCACGGTGCCAACACCGCCGCTGAGCAGCGTACCGCCGATCACCACCGAGGCAATCGCGTCCAGCTCCACGCCGACGCCCGCCAGCGCATAGCCCGCCTGGGTATAAATGGAAAAGACGATCCCGGCCAGCGTCGCCAGCCCGGTGGAAAGCATATAGATACGGATCGTGGCGCTGCGAGTCGAAATCCCCATTAAATTCGCCGACGTCGCGTTGCCGCCGATGGCATACACCTGGTTGCCAAAGCGGGTGCGATGGGCGACAAAAATACCGGCCACCACCACCAGCAGCATCAATAGCCCCATGGCGCTGAGACGACCGCCGCCGGGGATGGTCCATGCCAGTCCGGACAAGGTGTCGTAGACCGGATGGTTAATCGGAATCGACTCCTCCGACACCAGATAGCTGACACCGCGCAGGAAGAACATGCCGGCAAGCGTGATGATAAAAGCCGGGATCTTCAGCGCGTCGATAAGCAGCCCCATAAACGCACCGAAGGCGCAGCCCATCACCAGCACCAGCGGAAACGCCACCAGCGGCGATATTGCCCAAAAGCCAATCGCTTTGGCGAGGAAGACGCCGGTAAAAGCGATCACCGACCCCACCGACAGATCGATCCCACCGGAGAGGATCACAAAGGTCATGCCCACGGCGATGATCCCGAGGAAGGCATTATCCGTCAGGATATTGCAGATCACCCGCGTTGAGGCAAAGCCTGGGAACTGCGTCAGGCAGTAGAGATAGCCCAGCACAAACACCGCCAGGGTGATCATCAACGGTAAATTACGTTTTATCATGGCCGCGTACCCCTTTCAGTAAACCGATAAAGCGCGGCGACTGGACAATCAGTACGCACAGCACCACCACCGCTTTCACCACCTGGTTGAGCTCCGGCGGAAAGCCAGAAAGCAAAATGCCAGTATTCATTCCCTGGATAATCAGCGCCCCCACCACCGACAGCAGCAGGTTGAAGCGCCCGCCCATCAGGGAGGCGCCGCCGATGACCACCGCCAGAATGGCGTCCAGTTCGAGCCACAACCCGGCGTTATTCGCATCCGCGCCGCGTATGTCCGCCGCCACGATGATCCCGGCAATCGCTGCGCAGACGCCGCTCAGGACATAGGCCAGCATCACCACGATGCGGGTATTCACACCGGCGTTTTTCGCCGCGCGGATGTTAATCCCCACCGCTTCGATAAACATGCCCAGCGCCGTTTTACGGGTAAACAGCCAGAACAACAGCAGGGTGGCGGCAGCGATGATCACCGGCGTTGGAAACAGCAGAAACGATCCGCTGCCGAGCCATGCCAGGGCCGGGGAATCAAAGGTGACGATCTGCCCGGCGGTGATCAACTGCGCGACCCCGCGCCCGGCCACCATCAGGATCAACGTCGCCACGAAAGGTTGGATCTTAAGGATCGCCACGAGGATGCCGTTCCACAGCCCGGCCAGCGCACCGGCCCCCAGCGAGGCCAGCACCACCACCGCCAGGCTGTGCCCGGCGACGGTCATCGAGGCGGCCGTTGCGCCGGCAATCGCCATCACCGCCCCCACTGACAGGTCGATGCCGCCGGTGGCGATCACCAGCGTCATGCCGATGGCCAGCAGCGCCACCGGCGCGGCGCGGTTAAGAATATCGATCGGGCTGCCAAACAGGCGGCCATCCTGGAGCACCACCTGATAAAAATGGGGCGCCACCAGGCTGTCGACCAGCAACACCAGCAGCAGGGCAATAATCTGCGGGGTACCCTTCGGCCAGCTGAAGCGTCGCTTCTCCGGGCCGGTTTGCGAAAGAGATCGAGGCATCATGAGTTACTCCTTATGCCGCAATAGCGTTCATGATCGCCGGTACAGAGAGCTCGGCGAGCGGGATCTCCGCCACCTGTCGGCGATCGCGCATGATAATGACCCGATCGGCGTAACCCACCAGCTCCTCCAGTTCAGAGGAGATAACCAGCAGCGCCAGACCATCGGCGCAGAGGGTTTCAATCAGGCGAATAATTTCCGCATGGGCGCCGACGTCGATGCCGCGGGTCGGCTCATCGAGGATCAGGAACTGCGGTTTGGTCAGCAACCAGCGGGAGAGCAGTACCTTCTGCTGGTTGCCGCCAGAGAGAAACTCGATCGGCTGCTCCGCGCTCGGGGTACGGATCCCCAGCTGGCGAATAAAGCGCTCGGCGATCTCGTTCTGTTCACGCCGGGGGATCGGCCGCAGCCAGCCGCGCTGCGCCTGCAGGGCGAGGACGATATTTTCCCGCACCGAAGCGGCGGCGATAATGCCGTCGGTTTTGCGATCTTCAGGACAGAAGCCGATCCCGAGGCAGGAAGCCTGATGCGGAGAGCGCAGGGTCTGCGGTTTGCCTTTGATCCACGCCTTCCCGCTGTCCGCCGTTTTAATACCGAAGATCACCTCGGCGGTTTCCGTGCGTCCGGAACCCAGCAGGCCGGCGAGGCCCACAATTTCGCCCGGACGGACCTGCAGGTCGAACGGGGCGATGGTGCCTTTTTTACCGTAGCCTTCAAACGCCGCCACCGGCTTATCGCTCAGCAGGGTACGGCCCGCCCGCTGCAGGGCATTGTGGTCCAGTTCGCGACCCAGCATCATTTTCACCAGCTCAATCTGCGGTAGCTCGCGAGTCTCGCGGCAGCCGACGAAACTGCCGTTGCGCAGCACGGTGATGCGATCGCTGACCGCATAGACCTGATCGAGAAAATGGGTGACGAAGATCAGACTGACGCCGTTATCCCTGAGCTGGCGCATCAGGGTGAACAGCATCTCCACCTCCTGGGTATCGAGGCTGGCGGTGGGCTCGTCGAGGATCAGCACTTTGGCCGACAGGTCGATGGCCCGACAGATAGCGACGATCTGCTGCATCGCCACCGAAAAGCGGTTCAGCGGTTCGCGCACGTCGAGAGAAAAGCCGTAGGAGGCCATCAGCGCCGTCGCCCGCGCCTCCATCTCTTTGCGTCGCAGCAGGCCAAACCGCCGCGGCTCACGGCCGATGAACAGGTTATCCGCCACCGACATATTGGGTAGCAGGTTCACTTCCTGGTAGACGGTACCAATCCCCAACTGCTGGGCATGGGCGGTATTTTTGGGCGAAATAGCCTGGCCTTCCAGCCAGATGGTGCCGCGATCGGCATGGTAAACGCCGGTAAGCGCTTTGATCAGCGTCGATTTTCCGGCGCCGTTTTCGCCCAACAGGGCCATGATTTCGCCGCGCCGCAGGCTAAAGTTGACGTTATCCAGCGCCTTAACGCCGGGGAAGAATTTACTGAGTCCTTCGGTGCGAAGGATCTCCTGGTGTGCCTCGGCGCTCATAATCGATGTCACCTTTAAATGATGTCAGGTTACCCCGGGTCGCGCTGGGCTTCCCGGGGTTACTGGAACGCTGCTTTTTACCCTCTTCCACTGGGGAGAGGGATGGAATGAGGGGCTCCCCACTCAGTAACCCATATTTTTCTTCTTCTCTAACTCTTCTTTCGCCGTATCCGGCAGATACAGCGTCGATTTGGTAATGGTCAGCTTCTCAGGCAGGGTGCCGTCTTTTTTGTATTTCTCCAGCGCATCAAACGCCGGACCGGCCATATTTGGCGTCAGTTCGACGCTGGCGTTGGCTTCACCAGCGATCATGGCTTTATAGATATCCGGCACGCCGTCGATGGAGCCCGTGAGGATATCTTTGCCCGGCTTCAGACCCGCCTCTTTAATGGCCTGGATGGCGCCGATTACCATGTCATCGTTATGGGCGAAGACCATGCAGATGTTTTTGCCGTTATTCTCAGCTTTGATAAAGCTCTCCATCACCTCTTTCCCTTTGCTGCGGGTGAAGTCGCCGGACTGAGAGCGGATAATTTTGATATTCGACGCTTTGGCAATCGCGTCGGCGAACCCTTTCTTACGATCGATGGCCACGCTGGCCCCAACGGTGCCCTGCAGTTCAACGACGTTACACGGCTTACCGTCGACGGTTTTCACCAGCCAGTCGCCAATCAGTTGGCCTTCCAGCACGTTGTTGGCGGTCACGGTGGTCATGTAGAGATCTTTATCTTTAACATCAATGGAACGGTCGAGAAGGAAGACCGGGATCTTGGCCTCTTTCGCCTCTTTCAGCACCGGTTCCCAGCCGGTGGCCACCACCGGTGCAATGAAGATCGCGTCCACCCCCTGAGCGATAAAGGAGCGCACTGCTTTGATCTGGTTTTCCTGTTTTTGCTGACCATCAGCGATCTTCAGGGTGATACCGCGCTTGGCGGCCTCCTCTTTCGCGACGCTGGTTTCCGCCGCACGCCAGCCGGATTCAGAACCGACCTGCGAAAAACCTACGGTTAGCGGGGCAGCTATCGCCATAGACGACATAGCTACGGAAACTGCTGTGACAAGAAGTAAGCGCTTCCACATAAGGGTATCCTCGTAGGGTTATTGTTGGTTAAAGTCTCACCTGCGGACAAACTATAGACAATCGGTGATGTAACTGAATGCGTTACATCACACTTCAAAAAAGTAAATGAGATGTTAATGATGGCCCCGCTGCCCAGCGGAGAGCCGATAAGGCTTCGCAGGGAGCGCGGCCGTTGCGGTTTATGACGTTTTTTTAAGCAGTTTGATAAATCAATCACATGCAATGAAAACGGTTACATAAATTTATTCATGATGTGGCTATGTTTATGGATTTTCATGTCATTATTACGCGAAAAATTCGGAGCACTCCGCGGCGATATCGGGAAAAAGAAGCGAAGACTTTCGATGTGAGTTGGCTATAATACCGAGCACTTGTTTGCCATACATTTTAAAGGAAACAGACATGAGCTTACTCAACGTACCTGCGGGCAAAGATCTGCCGGAAGACATCTACGTCGTGATCGAAATCCCGGCGAACGCAGATCCTATCAAATATGAAGTCGACAAAGAGAGCGGTGCACTATTCGTTGACCGTTTCATGTCCACAGCAATGTTCTATCCGTGCAACTACGGTTACATCAACCACACCCTGTCCCTGGACGGTGACCCGGTTGACGTGCTGGTCCCGACGCCGTACCCGCTGCAGCCGGGCTCCGTGATCCGCTGCCGTCCGGTTGGCGTTCTGAAGATGACCGACGAATCCGGTGAAGATGCGAAACTGGTTGCCGTACCGCACACCAAGCTGAGCAAAGAATACGATCACATCAACGATGTGAACGATCTGCCGGAACTGCTGAAAGCCCAGATCACTCATTTCTTTGAGCACTACAAAGATCTGGAAAAAGGCAAGTGGGTTAAAGTCGACGGTTGGGACAACGCGGAAGCGGCGAAAGCTGAAATCGTTGCCTCTTTCGAGCGCGCAAAGCAGAAGTAATTCTGTCTCAGGCAGGGTCATCCCCTGCCTGATTGCGGCACGGATAGCCGCGATAACACCATGGAGGGTGTCCCGTGAAAAGCGTTCGCTATTTCACTCTGAACTATACCGGTTTCACCACCGCCGCCTGTGAAAAACAGGGATATCTGCGCCTTATCGCCGGCGAGCATGTCTTTTATACCGATAAACGCTATTTTAAAGACCCCGCGCTTTTTGACCGCCTGACGATCAATCAGCCTCTGCACCTTGGCGTCCGCCGTCTGGACAACGGCTGTTACTGGATCCACTGGCTCAGCGATGGCGAAACGCTCCTTGAACCCAGTCAACGGGTAACGCGCTGGGCCCGTCCGCTGCTGATTATCAGCCTGCTGACGCTCATCGTCGCTCTTATCCCGCTCGTGATGAGCACCTCAGAATGGGGAAGGTTCGGCTGCGGCATTATCGCGATACTGGCCTTCATCGGACTGTTAACAGGGCTCTATGAGCGACTGTTCCACCCGGTACTAAAACGGCACCCCGCCATGCGCGATCTGCTGACGAAGATGGCGCAGGCCCGCCGCCGCGACTTTTCCTTTTGCCAGCGGCTACCTGCAACGGCGCGGGCCGTCCGCCAGTCGGCAATGCCTTTTACGCAAGCCCTGCCGGAACGCTATGCCGTCCGGACGGGAAAAATTAGCACTATCATTTTTAAGAAGTGGTTCGCGGGGAACCCAACGCGGGAATACCATGGCGTTGGGATACAATGCGACACGGCGCCGCTGGCCTTCTGGTGGCAGACAGGCTGCGCCAATTTCGCGCTGCATCCCGTTCTCTATCGTCGTCAGCCACCGTTTATCGCCATTGGCGATCGCCTCGTCGCCGTGTACGAGCGCGACAGCCGTGCGATCCACGCGCTATACAATGCCAGCGACGGCGCGGCTTATATAAAAAACCATCCACTCTATCCAGGTCGCCGACAACTGGCGCTGCTCTATTACCTGTTTTACGGCCTCGCGCTGGTGATGTATCTGCTATTTCTCGCTGTTGAACTCATCAGTGCCCTTCAGTCAGGCCGGAGCGTCTGGTGGCAGGTTCAGGATTCACTGGACATGCTGTCCCTATTATTACTCTGCTTTGGCGGGATACTGGTGGTACTGGAGCTGATTGGCCCAACGGCCTGGTTATTATCACACCGGGTGGCTGACTGGCTGAAGATGCGCTCGGCGATGCGGCGCTACCTGCAGGGAGTGGCCCGCCATACCACGCTTGAGGAGATCATGTAATGTTCAGTACCCCCACACGACGATTATTATTTCTCGCGCTGACGACGCTGGCTTCCGCGATGTGGCTGACGAAGGATCGTCTGCCACTCTGGTAAGGCGCCGGGGCAGAAAAAACAACGCCACCCGAAGGTGGCGCTGTCGTGGTTAGTACTGGTCGCGATCCAACCAGTTGCCGTTCGCTATCAACGTACATCCCTCAACGGAACGTTGATACACATACATCCATGCGCTGCCGTAAGGCGTCTGAATGAGGTGGCGCGCATACTCGCCCCCCTTCGTGCGTAGCGCATCCAGTTCGGCCAGCGTCGATGCATCAATACGATAAACTTCACCATGTACTGTGCCTTCGCCGGGCACCGCGCCTGGATAGTGGCCCAGGCTGTACAGCTGATAATCGTTGACACTATGAGCGCCCAGCCACTGGGCGTTGGTCATCCAGTGGCTGTTGCCTTGTTTGCGTCGTAAACTGCCGTAAACAAATATTCGCATTGCTAAAACTCAAACTGATAGAGCAAATCGAGCGCCTGGTCAATGCCAGACACCGCTTCCACATATAGCCTAGGCATCAGGCGATAACGTAAAGTCAGCGTCGCCAGGGAGTCGAAAATACCGACCCCATATTTTACCTGCAGACCCGGCAGTACATAGCCGCTGACCACCACCTGGGAAGAGTCGCCTACCCCTTCGGTGTCCAACGCCAAATTGCTTACGCCAAACGTCTCGCCGATTTTACCCACAACCTGACCACTTTGTGCAACCCCCATTCCAATAAGCATTGAGGTCATCGCGGCGCTATCGCTCTGTCCGCTGCTCAAACCCTGGCCGCGCAGCAGATAAGACAGCGCTTCCTGCTGGGACATCACCGGGTCAGAGAAGATCTCCGCTTTCGGCTGATCGGCGGAGCCGGTGACGCGAACGCCGGCGATCACATCGTCTTCGGTAGCATCCGGGTTACGAATCGCTTCGATATTCAGCAGCGGCTGATCCGGCGGACCGGAGAACAGCAGCTCCCCTTTGCGAACAATCAGATCCTGACCATAGGCGTGGAAGCGGCCGTCCGGAATATTGATCTGCCCGTTGAGGCCCAAGCCTTGCTTGTCCTGCGCCACTTTCAAATCACCGGTCAGACGCGCTTTCAGACCAAAGGCTTCCAGACGCACGTTGTTGCCGACGTGAATCGTCAGGTTGCTGTTGATCGGGATACCGGCGCTCTGCTGATTAATCGGCTTGAGGTTTTTATCCAGCATCACTTCATCAGAGGAGACGCCAACCGCGCTCTCTGGCACCTCGTTGACCACGATCCGCGCCCAGGGCACATCCACCTTGCCATCAAGGCTGAACAGGCTCGGCGTGGCGGTAAACACCACGTCCGGCGACACATCGAGACGCACCATCGGCGGCACCGTGATCCGCACCCGGCTGCCCTTCGCTGCAATCTGCGCCCGCCAGTTATCGATCTGCGTCCAGTCGGCGTTGCCGCTGAGAGCGATTTGCCCCTGGCGGGTGTTCACCGTCCCCTGCAGGGTGGAGCGCGTGCCGTTGAAGTTCATCGCCAGCTGGCTCGGCTGCATATCAAACGGCATGAAGTTGCCATCGATATCCACCCCGCTCAGCTGCATCTGGCCGAACAGCTGCGGGCTTTTCACGTTGCCGCCCAGACGCAGACGGGCGTTGAGCCTCCCCTCGGCTTTTTCGCCGCGAGCGAAAATCGGGTTGATCATCGCCAGCGAGAAGTTGCTGATATTGACGTTGCCGCCGAGATTACGCCGCCCCTGCGGGTCGGTGACCTGCACCTGCCCATCCAGTTGACCATTGTTGGTCAGGCGGATAAGCCAGCCCAGCTCGGCGCGATTGTTATGCAGGTCGGCGCTGAGGTTCAGCGTATCGAATGCCACCGGCAGCGGCGCGTCGTTGACCACCTGGGTCACCTTGACGTTGCGCCCGCTGAGGGTCACTTTGCCCTGCGGCAGCCCCTCTTTGGTGGTGTCCCAGCTCACATCGGCATTACCGGTAAACACGCCGCTGGCCTGGGTCGCCTCCGGCATAAACGGCTTAAGCATCGCCAGATCGAAGCGGTTGAGGTTCACTCGCGCCCGCCCGCTGGCGCCCGCGTCGATGGTCTGCGGGACGCAAAGCTCGGCGTTCGGGTTGGTCCAGCAGTGTGGCCCAATGCTGATTTTCTGCTCCTGGTTGCGGTAGTCCAGCGCAATGCTGCGCGTCAGCGCTACCGGCCCTACCGGCGTCTGGAAGCGGGTATCGCTCAGCGAGCCTCTCCAGCGTTCGGCCTGACGATCGAAGCTGCCTGCCAGCGTCAGCTGGCCGGAAACCGGATCGCCCTGCACGCGCAGCCGCAGCTCATGCTGCTTCTCAGTACCTTTGGCATTGAGTTGCACCAAACTGATATTGACCCCCGGCTGGCTAATGCGATCTACCCGCACGTCCAGGTTACCGCCAATCTGATCGGTGGATTTCACGTCCCCTTTGACGTTGACCTGGGCGATCGTCAGTTCCTGCCAGCGCAGCGCCCGGGCGGTGATGTCGGCCAGCAGCTGCGGCGCATCGACAGTGCCGCGCACTTTCACCAGCCCCTTCGCCGTTCCGCCAAGCCCCGGCAATGCATTATCCAGATGCGGGGCATCGATAGTGGCGTCTAGGTTAAGATCCTTCACCCCAAGCTCACCTTTGATATCGGCGCTGTTCGGGCCTAACGCCAGGTGCAGGCCCGGGATTTTCCACTGCAGATAGCTGTTACCCTGCAGCGAGCCCGAAACATCCACTTTGTTCTGCTTCACGTTGCCGGTAATTTTCAGCTCCGGCACCGACATCTGCCAGCTGCCGCCGTACAGGCTGCCCTGGGTCTTGATCATGCCGTTGAGCTTCGACGGCCAGTCCGGCACCTCTTTGGCGGTGTTGATCCCATCGAGGGTCAGCTCGCCGCGCCAGCTGATCGCCTGCTGCCAGTCGAGCAGCGCCTTCAGCTCGGTTTTCCCTTCCAGGGCGTTGACCGTCAGCTTGTCGAGATTAATCTGCCGCTCATTGCCTTTGGCGTTGAGGGTGATTTTCGCCGGCGGCAGCGACTGACCTTTCACCGCCGTGGAGAAGGCCAGCGCGTAGTCGGTCATTTTGCCGCTAAACTTCAGCTGGACGTCGTCGGCCTGGAACTGCTTCTCGCCGCTGAATGGCCAGGCGAGCTGCTTACTCTTCAGCTCCATATTGAGCGGCAGCCCGGCCTCCGCCAGCTGCGCATCCGCGCGCAGCGTGGCCGCGACCGGCCCGCTTAAGTCCACCCCGACCTTAAGCGTTTTACGCACTTCGCCGCCCACCTTCAGCTGCACCTTCTCCCCTTTCATCGGGTCAACGTTCAGCGTTCCGGCGAGGGTAATGTCCACCGGCCAGTTATCCTGCAATTGCGCGTAGCCCGAGGCGCTGACCTTGCCCTGATCGGAGTCGATATCGAGGGCGTCGAGCTTCATCTGACCGTCGATACTGCTGACTTTCAGCAGCAGGTTATACACGGTGATGTCGGTATCGCCGGTCAGGCGTAGTTGTTCCCCGCGGAACGCCTGAATATTGAGGTTCAGCGGCAGATGGACATCGGTCATTGCCGGCAGCACCGGCTGCGAGAAGAGGTCGGTCATCGTCTCGCCGAGCGGTTTTTCCTGCGGCTTCGGGTTGTCGATTTTCGGCTCAACCACCTGCTCCTGCGCCACTTTCGCCACCTTCGGCAGGGCGATCAGCAGCCCCTGCAGCGAGGTCGGCGTCAGGGTCAGGTTTTTCTCCTGCCAGTTCAGGCCGGTGGAAAAATCGCGCACGGACACTGCAGTATCGTCGATTTTGACGTTGACGTTATGCAGTGCGACGCGGCTGAGGGTGATCGGATAAGGGGTGGAGAGATTCAGCGGCCCGCTGTCTTCTTCCTCGACCGGCGCGGCGGGCGGCATCTTCTTCGTATCGACGGCGACGTAAATATCGCGCAGCGCGATGTCGTTCACGCACAGGCTGCTGTCCCACAGGCAGCGCAACCTGACGCTGAGGTGAAACTGACCGGCGGTGACCGCCACCCCGGGCTGCTCGTAGCGGACATTATCGAGGGTTAAATCACGCCAGCCACCGGTGACTTTGCCGATATCCAGCCCCGGTACCCAGCGATCCGCCGCTTTGAACACCAGATGCAAGCCGGTGGTCGTCCCCACCAGGAACCCGACGGTGCCCAGCAGGAGCACCAACACGATTAAGACGCCGAGGCTTATTTTCTTCCATAAACTCATAATTCAGGCCCCAGACCGATGTAAAACTGTAAACCATGCTCTTCTTTGTCGCCGATCGGCCGGGCGATATCCAGCTTGATCGGCCCCACCGGCGACTGCCAGCGCACGCCCACCCCGGCGCCGGTTTTGAAATCGCTCTCGCGAATATCGCTGACCGCTTCGCCGCTATCGACAAACACGGCGCCCCACCATTTACCACTGACGTTGTACTGATACTCCAGCGAGCCGGTCGCCAGCTTCGAGGCCCCGATCAGCTTGCCGTCATCGTCCTTCGGCGAGATAGATTTGTATTTATAGCCGCGAATACTGCGGTCGCCCCCGGCGAAAAAGCGCAGATCCGGCGGCACCTTGTCAAAGTTGTCCGCTTCGATCCAGCCAAGGTTGCCGCGCACCACAAAGCGGTGGCGGTCATAGAGGGTACGGATCCAGACGTCCTGGGCCTGCATCACGATGAAGTTGATGTCCGAGCCCCACATGGTGTTGGAGTAGTCCACGGAGTAGCGCTGTGAATCGCCCCAGGTGGGCATCAGACCGCCGCGAGAGCGAGTGCGGTTCACCGAGACCCCAGGGTAAATCAGCATGGTGGTGTTGGTGACGTTCGCCTGGGTAAAGTGGTCCAGGCTCCAGCGCAGGTTGATCGCCCGCTGCCAGCCGCTCGACATCTCCCAGAAACGCGATACCCCAAGCGTGGTGGAGTCGGCCTGGGTGTCATTAAGATCGGTGCGCTTAAAGCCGCCCTGCATCAGATAGTACTGCTCGAGCGGGCTCTTCAGCAGCGGGACTTTATAGGTAAAGTCGAACTGCTGCTCCGGAGCGGAGAGGCTGACGCTGGAGGTCAGGCTGTGGCCATACGAGTTCATCCACGGTTTTTTCCACGTGGCTTTCACGCGCGGCCCGACATCGGTTGAAAAACCAACCCCGGTTTCCACGGTGTTCTCTTTGCGTGGCGAAACAACGCCCTGCAGAGGCAGCACCTTGGTTTTCCGTGACTTAGCGAAATCAGGCGCCACCACGACTGAACTGAACCAGCCGGTCGCCGCCAGGCGGCGGTTTAGCTCGGCCAGATCCTGCGAGGTGTAGTAGTCGCCCTCTTTAAACGGCACGAGGTTTTGCAGGTATTCATCGCGAATTTGCGATCCGGAGAAGGTGACGTGACCAAAGCGATAGCGCTCGCCGCTGTCGTAATCGATATCCCAGAACGCCTGGTGGCGGTCAAGGGAGACCCCGAGCTGGCTTTTGTTGAACTCGCTGTCAAAGTAGCCTTTGCGCAGGGCGACGCGGGTCAACGAGCTCTTGAAACCGTCATAATCGCCATGGTTCAGCACCGTCCCGATGGCCGGACGCGTTTTTAGCAGCGCCAGATAGTCGCTATCGGTACGGGCGCCGCCGCGCAGAATGACCTCGGTTCCACCAATGCGCACCGGTTCACCCGGGGTCACTTTGGCGATCAGCACCTGACGCCCCCTTTTCGGCGGCGGACGTAAATCAAATTCAATCGTCGGCTCGTAATAACCCAGCGCTTTCAGACCTTCGCGAATGGCGTCATCGACGCGCGCGCGAAAGCGACGATCCGGCGTGACCTCATCACTCTGGATGGTGGAAAGCTGGGCGCGAACGTTTCTCTCCAGCTCCCCGGATAATCCCTCAACCTGCAAACGCACATTCGCTGCGCTGGCGACCCCGCTGACCAGCAAAAGGCTGGTGATACATAACTGGCGGATTTTTAGCACATTTTCTCCTGAATCTCCCTGTTTCCCCCTACAGGAAACACTGGCGCCGCTCCACGGCTTAACAAAACCCTAACAACCAGGGTTGAAAAAGTGGCAATAACCCAAATAATTCTTATGTATTAATCTAGACGTATTACGCGTGTTTATTGTGTTAAAAGACACGCTTCGTTACAACCTTAACGACGATTTCTGTATTGAGAGGCCAACCGTGAGTCTATTTGATAAAACGCATCTTGTCGCCCAGGCGGATGCGCTGCCTGGACGCAATACCCCCATGCCAGTGGCGACGCTCCACGCAGTTAACGGCCACTCGATGACCAACGTCCCGGCGGGGATGGAAGTGGCGCTGTTCGCCATGGGCTGCTTCTGGGGAGTGGAGCGTCTGTTCTGGCAATTGCCGGGGGTTTACAGCACCGCCGCAGGCTATACCGGCGGCTATACGCCAAATCCGACCTATCGCGAAGTGTGCAGCGGCCAGACCGGTCACGCGGAAGCAGTGCGCGTGGTTTACGATCCGCAGGTCATTAGCTATGAGCAGTTATTACAGGTGTTCTGGGAAAATCACGATCCGGCGCAGGGCATGCGACAGGGCAACGACCACGGTACCCAGTACCGTTCGGCGATTTACCCGCTGACGCCGGAACAAACGGCAGCGGCAAAGGCCAGCCTCGCCCGCTTCCAGGCGGCGATGAACGACGCGCACGATACTCGCCACATCACTACCGAGATCGCTACCGCCAAACCCTTCTACTATGCCGAAGACGATCATCAGCAGTATCTGTATAAAAACCCGCACGGCTATTGCGGCATCGGCGGCATCGGCGTGTGCCTGCCGCCTCAGTAACAACCCGATTGCGCTATCGGGGAGTGGTGGTTAATCAGAAAAGACCGGGCCCGCAGGGAAGTGGGCCAGAAATGCCGTCACGGTTAACCATTCACGCAATGACGGAAACGTCATCTCTTTCTCTGCCAATGCCCGATCGAAAGCGATTAGCGAATCGATGCCTGCCGTTCCGAACACGCCCCCGGCCCATAGTATTCTTTGCGCCTGGTCCCGCGCCCATGCGCTTTCACTACGCCAGGCAAGGATATGCAGCAGAGCCTGTAATAAAGAGGCGACGTGGGTGCGCTGCTCTTTCACCAGCCGGCGGTAAACAGGCAGAGCAACACTTCTTATAATGTCGATACTCTCCCATACCGCCTCGTCTTTCAGCAGCCTCCCGGCCTCTTCGCACAGACGATTATGGGTAATAACCTCTTTTTTCTCGATGGTCTTCCCGGCAGCAATCACCATCCCACCCAGCAAATAGAGCGACTCTGGCAATAATGGCAAAACAACCCGCCGTTCTCTGGCAAGCTGCTGTCCGGCATAAAGGCAGTTAACCACTGTTTTTTGGACGTTGTATGGCTCGCTGTGGCTATCGAGGAGGTGTAACTCAGGTACCAGGTGATTCACTAAATCCACCGCCCGGACAGAGTGAAGAATAATGCTGCTCTGTTCGGAGGTCTGTATTCTCTGCACATCCAGTAAAACAGTCTCTTCCATTTTATTTTCCCTCTGTTATACGTACTTGCACAACGCCCATGCCGGGACGCATCTGATTCCAGCCTTCGCTTAATCGCGCAGCATCAGTCATACCCCACCTCAAAACAGGGTTGAAAGAGAGGACATAAACTTAGGTAAGGTATTTATCAGCGCAACGAGAGTGAGCAACAAACAAAAGAGATAGCTGATCGCCATGCATATTTGTAATAACCGTGGCGCCTTGTATCCTTTATTAATATCCTTTCGCCACAGCAGCAGGCAAATAAACAAGCCGGCGACCGGCGTGGATACCGCCGTTGCCACATTCGCTAAGTAAATTAACTGCACCGGCGAACCGCCAAAGCTAAAGCAGATTAACCCCGCCACCACCAGCACCACCATGGATCCCCACTGGACCGCTTTACTCTCCAGCGCGGTAGATTTATTGAAGCCGGAATTGAGCAGCACAACCCCACGCTGAGTATTCCCCAGTAGAGATGAGAAACCCGCCCCCAATAGGGCGACACCCATAATGTATTTTGCCGCCCGTCCCATACTGGGCGTTAACAAATCGGCCAGCTGCGTCGGCGTATTGATTGATATCCCTTGCGGAAAAAGGACGATGGCCCCCACCAGAATAATCGCCCCGCTGATCAGCAGCACACCGATAATATGGGCGACGGTATCCGCCACCATCACGCCATTAAAGAGGTCATCTTTTTTCCATTTTTTCTCTTTGCCAAGGTAAGTGCCGTAGATCCCGGTCGTCAGGGAGGCATTGGTACTGATAAAGCCCAGGGCGGTGACTAAACTCCCCGCAGGAAACATCCAATGCGTTAACCCTTCGCCACTGGCTTTCCAGTCTGGTCCCCCCGTCCCTACCAGGGTAATATAAAAAGCGATAATCATTGCCACAATACAAATAGTGATCCCTTTTTCGACTTTGGAATAAACGCCTTTAGAGAAATAGCAATAGATCATCACCGCAATCATAATTAACGCACCGAGTTTCCAGTCAATGCCGAAAACCAGGTTCATGCCGGCCCCGGTACCCGAGATATTCCCCATGGTAAAAAAAAGACAGGCTAAAAAAGTAGCCACCCCCACAAACCCCGAGGCGACTTTACCGTAATAGTGACGTATCGCCTCGATTGACGGCATTCCGGTAAGCATCGAGATACGATAGGTCGTCAACATAAACGTGATCCCCATAAAGGCAATGGGGATCAGCAGCCATAACAAAGAGTAGCCATAGTCCGCCCCTAACATCGACGCGGTGGTGATAGCGCCGGGACCGACAACGACCCCGGTAAGAACAATACCCGGACCAATACGGCGAATTAATTGAGAGAAGGGAAGTTTTTCTATTTGTGCGGGTACAGTGGAAGATGTTTTTTCTAAATTATTCATGACAGCCTCATTATATTATCTTTACAGAATATTATATGGCCAACCTTATATATTGAATAAAACCGGATAGTCCCTGGTAAAACCAACCCGTATTCATGAAGAATACGGGTTTAACATACAAATAATGAATTAAATAACCGCTTTTTTAATACCTGCTTCACGGATAGCCGCTTTGATCTCTTCTTCCGCGCCGGGTTCCAGCGGTAACAACGGTGAACGAACGGTCGCGTGTTCCAGGATGCCACGTTCAACCAGAGCATGTTTCAGCGCGACCGTGCCTTCCATATGCGAGCCACGGTGATAAACGGCCTTGGTAACCGGCAGCAGACGATCGTGAACCGCTTTGGCCTTCACATAATCCTGCGCTTTTCCGGCCTCCAGCAGCTCTAACAGGAGTTCCGGCGCAATATTGCCATACCCCACCAGGAAACCATCAATATCAAAAGCGGTATGCAGCAAATATTCATCATGACAGCTGAGGATCTGTAAATCAGGGCGTTCGCGGCGAATCACCGGAATTTCCGTATCCCAGCGGCGCATATTCCGCACGCCATTTTTCATCGCAAAGACTCCCGGTTGCGCGGAGATATCCAGCATCGTTTCGAGGTTATAGGTGGCTTTCGTGACATCCGGATACTGAAACAGAATAAGCGGCAGGCCGCTCTCTTCGTATACCACGCGATAACGATCCTGCGGCGCCCCTTTTTGGTAGCCAAAACGCAGCCAGCCATGGGAGGGATACAGCAGGCCAGCAGAGGCGCCAGCGTCGACGGCACGCTGTGCTTCCAGCGCCGCCACTTCCGTCCCTTCGCCGGTAATACCGGCGATAACCGGCACGCGGCCTTCGGTCGAGTCCACAAAACTACGGATAACATCGGCCTGCTCCTGCTGAGTCAGGAAGGTACCTTCCCCGGCATGTCCCAGCACCACCAGACCTTTCACGCCTTTCACGCTGCCAAGCCAGGAACCTAAGCGTTTGATCGCTTGATGATCGATGCGTCCATCGCGGGTAAAAGGGGTAACGGGGGCTGGAACAATACCACGCAAATCAAGTGCTTTCATGTTAACTCCTTACACATTTCAACAATAAAGATGATAAAATCCCCTTCTTGAAATCGATTGCAGGAACGATTGCAAGTGAATTGAAATGTCTTCCCTTTACTCCGCAAGATCAAGGGTACTCTGCGAATAAATGCAATTCGAATCACAAAAAAGAGCGGCTTAAATGTTTATCAATCTGCATTACGTGATCTATTTCCCACATTATTGCCTGTTACCGCTCACGCCAATTCAGTTGCGTGGGCGAAATAACTACGAATACAATCTCAGCTGAATTTAAACAGGGAATCGGTCATGGGAAATCAGTCATCTTCAGAGCAAAATGGAAGAACGATCACGATGCAGGATGTGGCACGCGCTGCAGGCGTGAGTGTTTCAACTGTTTCACGCGTGCTGGATGAACGTCTCCCCCCGTCCCGCAGCCCTTCCGCTGAAAAAATACGCGAAGCGGCGAAGCTGCTGGGTTATCGACGTGACTACGTGGCGTCAAGTCTGCGCCGGGGCGATACCGGCACGATAGGCGTTCTGGTGCCCAGATTGACTGATACCGTGACGGCGATGTTCTATGAAGCCGTCTCTCAGGCCGCTGCGCGCCATGGGTGTTTCACGGTAGTGGCCACCTGTGGCAACGATCCAGAAACGGAAGAGCGCGCCACGCAATCTCTGTTAGACCGCCGGGTGGACGGCCTGATCCTTTCCACCTGCCGCCTGGGCGATCGCCTGCCCCAGCAGCTACGGGAAAAACAGATCAATCATGTTCTGGCGCTACGCACCGACGGTATAAGCCCATCGGCCATTGGTGATGACGAACTGGGGGGTTATCTGGCGACCCGCCATTTACTGGATTTAGGGCACCGGGAAATCGGCATCATTGCCGGGCCGAATTTTTCATCAAGCACCTTAAACCGGCAAAAGGGTTTCCTGCGTGCCATGCAGGAAGCGCAGGCCGAGGTGAATCCCCAGTGGTGGCGAGATTCCGATTTTACCATTGTGGCCGGTGAAAACGCCGGTTATGAAATACTGAATAGTCCTGCGCGCCCCAGCGCCATTTTCGCCGTCAATGATGACCTGGCGATCGGCGTGATGGCGGCGGCACATCGACTCGGGCTGGAGATAGGCCGCGACGTTTCGCTGGTGGGTTATAACGATATTCCTTTGGTCAGCCGCCTGCCGATCCCCTTAACCTCGGTAAAAACGCCGCTTGATCAGCTTGCCAGCCATGCTGTCGAATTACTGTTAAGCAACCATGCGGAAAATCCCCAGCGCTATTCTCTGCCGACGCTGATCCCGCGCGCTTCCACGCGGCCTTATCGCTAAGCGGCGAAGGTTCCCGGCCCAAAGGGTGTGACAGGGCCGGGGCAGTATTTAATATTATGCCAGCTAATGTTATCAGATATTGATTCTTGCTCTTCAGGGGGAGGTTATAGCGTAAACGTCATGCCAATACGATACCGTGATTCTGAGATTTTATTTTGGCCGTCATGGTAGCCCTGTTTCCCGAGATAATCATATTCGATATAGGGACTAAACCAGTCATTCCATTTATAGCGTAGCGTTAGCGCATTTTCTGTCGCCGAAGACTTATCATTTTTATACTTATAGTCGTCATTGGCGTGGCGATAGACCGTGCCTTGATATAAGGCGCTCCATTGTGCATTAAATTTATAGGCAACATATAAATCCAGACGATTGACGCTATCCCGATGCGACTCACCGGCACTATTGACCGTTTCATAAGTGTTGTAGTCATAGCGATAACGCAGCCCAAAGGTAAGGTCGGGCGTGGCTTTATAATTAACGCGCAGATAAGGCCGTAGCTGAGTGCCTTTGTTGCTCCAGTGATAGATGCCGCCAGGCTGCAAGGCCCATTTATCGGCGAATGGCCAGCTATAGTTAGCCTCTATTTCATTATAATCGACCGTGCTGTCGCCAAAGGAGTGGGAACCATCAGCTCTGTCGGTACCCTGGTTGCCCTGATGGTTATTTTTGTTGTTTTTGTTATCCATCTCCATACTCGCCCACCAGCCTGTTTCCCACCCCTGGCTGACCTTATAGCGGGACTCGTAAGAGTGGCTTCCCGCCCGATATCCTCCCCTGACATCAAAGGTCAGCGCGTGGCCGGCTGCAGGAATGCCAAGAACGCAACACATAATAAAAGCGGTTTTTGTATGCATATTTTATCCCTAAAATTAATCATCTTGAAATGAAACGGAAAAGAATATGACGGTATCTATATATTATCTAAACCAATGTGAAATCGTTTGCGGTATCGTTTTCAATTACAGATATATTTCTATTACTAAATACGAATGGTCAAGACGGTAAAAATACCGATGCTATTCTCATCACAAATTTTCATCCGCTATTATCATGGCAGATGAATTTCTGTGATCGACTCCGCTCCCTTTATTAGCGGATCATCGACTTCCCTTTCACCTGCAGATGAGTCGCTCTTGTTGCGGGAATTATCCTGCGACGCACCTGTCATCATAAGTACGCGTTTACGCTGACGCGTGGCGGAGAGATAACCGCGTAATTAACAATGATTAATCAATGCTCTGGCGATTTTGCTGACTGTTACGCTATACTACCTTCTGAAATTGCCAGCCCACGCCTGTGGGCGGGTGTTCAAGTAGCTTCCTTATAGTTCGATCAACTTCCCTTCCGAGGATCTGACCTCAACGGTCAGAAAAGATATGTTAAACAGTATTTTAGTAATACTCTGTCTGATAGCCGTCAGTGCCTTTTTTTCGATATCGGAAATCTCACTGGCCGCCTCACGTAAAATCAAACTGAAACTGCTGGCCGATGAAGGCAACGTCAACGCACAGCGCGTGCTGAAGATGCAGGAGAACCCGGGCACCTTCTTTACCGTCGTGCAAATCGGCCTCAATGCCGTCGCCATTCTTGGCGGTATCGTGGGCGACGCGGCCTTCTCCCCGGCGTTTCATAGCCTGCTCAGCGGGTATATGTCGCCGGAGCTGTCCGAGCAGCTGAGCTTCATCATCTCTTTTACCCTGGTCACCAGCTTGTTCATCCTGTTTGCTGACCTGACTCCGAAACGCATCGGTATGATTGCGCCCGAAACCGTGGCTCTGCGCATCATCAACCCGATGCGCTTCTGCCTGTTAGTCTTCCGCCCGCTGGTGTGGTTGTTTAACGGCATGGCCAACATGATCTTCCGCATCTTCAAACTGCCGATGGTGCGTAAAGACGATATTACTTCCGACGATATCTATGCCGTCGTTGAAGCCGGCGCGCTGGCCGGGGTGCTGCGCAAGCAGGAGCACGAGCTGATTGAGAACGTGTTCGAGCTGGAGTCCCGTACCGTTCCTTCCTCCATGACCTCGCGCGAAAACGTCATTTGGTTTGATTTACACGAAGACGAGCAGAGCCTGAAAAATAAAGTGGCCGAACATCCACACTCGAAATTCCTCGTCTGTAATGAAGATATCGACCACATTATCGGTTACGTCGATTCAAAAGATCTGCTGAACCGCGTACTGGCCAACCAGAGCCTGGTCCTGACCGGCGGCGTGCAGATCCGCAACACGCTGATCGTGCCGGATACCCTAACCCTGTCAGAAGCGCTGGAAAGCTTCAAAACCGCCGGCGAAGATTTCGCGGTGATCATGAATGAATACGCGCTGGTCGTCGGGATCATCACCCTCAACGACGTCATGACCACCCTGATGGGCGACCTCGTCGGCCAGGGGCTGGAAGAGCAGATCGTCGCCCGCGATGAAAACTCGTGGCTAATCGATGGCGGTACGCCGATTGATGACGTGATGCGTGTGCTGGATATCGACGAGTTCCCGCAGTCCGGGAATTACGAGACCATCGGCGGCTTTATGATGTTTATGCTGCGTAAAATCCCGAAACGCACCGACGCGGTGAAGTTCTCCGGGTATAAGTTCGAGGTCGTGGATATCGATAACTACCGGATCGACCAGCTGCTGGTGACCCGCATCGATAACAAACCAACGGTGCTGGTGCCCAAGCAGGCCGAAGCGGCGGAAAGCCAGAACGCCTGAGCGTAACCCTTGCTCTATTTTCAGGGCGGATAACCATCCGCCCTTTTGATTGCCCGAATATAACGTCCTCGCTCCCACTAAACAAAATTGCTTTATCGGTGGGTTACAGCGATCCGGTCTATTTCACCCGCCTTTTTCGTAAACATAACGGCATCCCACCGGGCGAATATCGCAAACGCTATGCGGAAATGAAGGGCTAAAAACATCAACGGCTCCCATCGGGAGCCGTCTTTTACCTACTACGTACTGCTACGTTTCAGGTTATGCCATCTCAGTTTGCAGACGCAACACCTGACGATTGACTTCGGACATCACTGACAGATGCAGCTTGTCCTTGACCTTCGGGATAAGGATTTTGCCCTTATCAAATTCAAATGCGCCAACGTCCTTGATGTACAACCGTCCACGAAACAGGATCTTCACGTACTTCGCCACTTGCAGCGGATTGTAGCGTTGGAAAATTTTCATTCTTCTCTCCTGCCAGGGTTACGCTCCTGTGGTGCCACAGTTAGCCCACGTATCGGGAGCGCAAATTTTAATGCCCTAAAACTATAGTCCAGAATCTCAGAGGGACCCAGTGTGTATAAGTTTATTTACCGTTTGATGACAATAATTCAGAATTTTCGTTTCGGACATACGATGAAGTAAGTATAAGTCGCCGTTTTTCTACTAATTTGTGCGTCAACACGCAAACTGGCATCCTCATTGCGGGTAATCGCCGCCAATCGCACTTATGATTAAACGAGACCAAGTGGTCGGATCACCTGCATAAAAATGATTAAGGATTACGCATGACCCTACGTAGCATACTGGCCGCCTCGTTACTGCTTCTCCCGCTGCTGGCCACAGCGCATAACTTCGTCGACGGCCAGCGTGTGGCGCCGGTCGGCGTCGCGGATCGGGGAGAACTCATTCTGGATAAGGATAAGTTTAGCTATAAAAACTGGAACAGCTCGCAGCTGGTGGGAAAAGTGCGAGTTATCCAGCACATTGCCGGTCGCTCGTCAGCCAAAGAGAAAAATGCCAACCTGATCGAGGCGATTAAAGCGGCAGGTTTCCCGCACGATCGTTACCAGACTACCACCATCGTTAACACCGACGATGCCATTCCGGGCACCGGCATGTTCGTGCGCAGCAGCATTGAGAGTAATAAAAAGCTTTTTCCATGGTCGCAGTTTATCGTCGACAGCAACGGGCTGGTGCGTAAAGCCTGGCAACTGGACGAGAAGAGTTCCGCGATCGTGGTGCTGGATAAGGACGGGCGCGTAAAGTGGGCCAAAGACGGTGCGCTGACCCAGCAGGAGGTGCAGCAGGTCATCGACCTGCTGCATAAATTGCTTAATAAATAGAGACCCGGAAGCCGGGGTTGAGGAAGGATTCACGCGGCGTGTAGTCGAGGGTTTTGCCCTGCCAGTCGTGAACATGCGCCCCAGCGGCCACCGCGACCGCGTGGCCGGCGGCAGTGTCCCAGGTGCTGGTCGGCCCGAAGCGCGGATAGAGCTGGGCCTGACCCTCCGCCACCAGGCAGAACTTCAGCGAAGATCCGATAGAAGTGGTTTGATGCTCGCCCAGTTGCTCAAGATACTCCTGCAGCTCCGGATCGTTACCGTGAGAGCGACTGATCACCACCAGCGGCGGACGGGCATCGCGGACCTGGATCTGCTTGCGCACCCCGCACTCTTCTTTCCACGCTTTGCCTTTTTCCGCGCTGTACATCACCTTCATCACCGGGGCATAGACCACGCCCAGCGTCGGCTTGCCGTTTTCAATCAGCGCGATATTGACGGTGAATTCGCCGTTACGCTTAATAAACTCTTTGGTGCCGTCCAGCGGGTCGACCAGCCAGTAGCGCTGCCAGTGCTGGCGCACTTCCCAGGACGGCGGGTCCTCCTCGGAGAGGATCGGGGTATCAGGATCCAGCGCCTGCAGGCCACTGACAATGACTTTATGCGCTGCGATATCCGCCGCCGTGACCGGAGAATCATCTTTCTTGCTGGCGACGTTGATCGGCTGGTTTCCATCGTAGACTTCCATGATGGCATCGCCCGCGTTCCGTGCAAGCTGACATACTTGTTCTAACATTCTCCACCTCGTCTGGTTACAGTGGCGTTAACTCGTTGTTTTATTTATATCGCATCACCGCGAGTTCCGCTATCTGTGATAACGATGGCGGTTTCTCTGCCCGCTTTTCTGGCAAGATTCACATTTCTGTAAGCAACAGAATATAAATACATTTTCTACTGTGCTATCGCTCATAAAAAAAGGACGCCTCTGATGATTAAGTTTAGCGCAACGCTCCTGGCCACGCTGATCGCCGCCAGCGTCAACGCCGCGACGGTCGACCTGCGGATCATGGAAACCACCGATCTGCACAGCAATATGATGGACTTTGACTATTACAAAGATGCCGCCACGGAGAAATTCGGCCTGGTCCGTACCGCCACCCTGATCGAACAGGCGCGGGCAGAAGCGAAAAACAGCGTGCTGGTGGATAACGGGGATGTTATCCAGGGGAGCCCGTTAGGCGACTACATGGCCGCGAAAGGGTTGAAAGAAGGCGATGTGCATCCGGTGTATAAGGCGATGAATACCCTGAATTACGCCGTCGGCAACCTGGGCAACCATGAATTCAATTATGGCCTCGACTTCCTGCATAAGGCGCTGGCCGGGGCGAAATTCCCCTACGTGAACGCCAATATCATCGATGCCAAAACTGGCAAACCGATGTTTACGCCGTACCTGATCCAGGATACCCGGGTCGTGGACAGCGATGGTCAACCCCATACTCTGCGCATCGGCTATATCGGTTTTGTGCCGCCGCAGATCATGACCTGGGATAAAGCCAATCTCAGCGGTAAAGTGACGGTCAACGACATTACCGAAACCGCGCGCAAATATATCCCGGAGATGCGGGCGAAAGGGGCTGATGTGGTGGTCGTGGTCGCGCACTCCGGCCTCTCCGCCGACCCGTATCAGGCGATGGCCGAAAACTCGGTCTACTACTTAAGCCAGGTGCCCGGCGTGGACGCCATTATGTTCGGCCATGCCCACGCGGTGTTCCCGGGTAAAGACTTCGCCAACATCAAAGGCGCGGATATCGCCAAAGGGACGCTGAACGGCGTACCGGCGGTGATGCCGGGAATGTGGGGCGATCATCTCGGGGTGGTTGATCTGGTGCTGAACAACGACAGCGGCAAATGGCAGGTAACTCAGAATAGAGCGGAAGCGCGGCCAATCTATGACGCGGTGGCGAAGAAATCGCTGGCGGCCGAAGACGGCAAGCTGGTGGCGGTGCTGAAAGCCGACCACGACGCCACTCGCGAATTCGTCAGCAAGCCGATCGGCAAGTCCGCCGACAACATGTACAGCTATCTGGCGCTGGTGCAGGACGACCCGACGGTGCAGGTGGTCAACATGGCGCAGAAAGCCTATGTAGAACACTATATTCAGGGCGACCCGGATCTGGCGAAGCTGCCGGTGCTCTCCGCCGCCGCGCCGTTTAAAGTCGGCGGACGTAAAAACGATCCGGCGAGCTTTGTCGAAGTGGAGAAAGGTCAGCTCACCTTCCGCAATGCCGCCGACCTCTATCTCTACCCCAACACCCTGGTGGTGATGAAGGTCAGCGGGAAAGAGGTCAAGGAGTGGCTGGAGTGCTCCGCCGGACAGTTTAACCAGATCGATCCCGCCAGCAGCAAGCCGCAGTCGCTGATCAACTGGGACGGCTTCCGCACCTATAACTTCGACGTCATTGACGGGGTGAACTACCAGATTGACGTCACCCAGCCGGCCCGCTACGACGGCGAATGTCAGATGATCCATCCGCAGGCAGAGCGTATTAAGCACCTGACCTTTAACGGTAAACCTGTCGATCCGCAGGCCACTTTCCTGGTCGCGACCAATAACTATCGCGCTTACGGCGGCAAATTCGCCGGCACCGGTGAGAGCCATATCGCCTTTGCCTCACCGGATGAAAACCGTTCAGTGCTGGCGGCGTGGATAGGCGCGCAATCGAAGAAGGATGGTGCGATCCATCCGGCGGCGGATAACAACTGGCGTCTGGCGCCGATCCACAGCAACACGCCGTTGGATATTCGTTTTGAGACCTCGCCAGGCGACAAAGCCGCGGCGTTTATCAAAGAGAAAGCACAGTATCCAATGCGCCAGGTGGCCACCGATGATATCGGCTTCGCCATTTATCAGCTGGATTTGAGCAAGTAATGCCTGTTCCCCGGTGGCGCTGCGCTTACCGGGGCTACAAACCGGGGCTGGCTGGTAGCCCGGATAAGACGCCAGCCGCTATCCGGGAATATCTCCCCGGTGGCGCTGCGCTTACCGGGGCTACAAACCGGAGCTGACGGGTAGCCCGGATAAGGCGCCAGCCGCTATCCGGGTACATCTCCCCGGCGGCGCTGCGCTTACCGGGGCTACAAACCGGGGCTGACGGGTAGCCCGGATAAGGCGCCAGCCGCTATCCGGGTACATCTCCCCGGTGGCGCTGCGCTTACCGGGGCTACAAACCGGAGCTGACGGGTAGCCCGGATAAGGCGCCAGCCGCTATCCGGGTACATCTCCCCGGCGGCGCTGCGCTTACCGGGGCTACAAACCGGGGCTGACGGGTAGCCCGGATAAGGCGCCAGCCGCTATCCGGGTACATCTCCCCGGCGGCGCTGCGCTTACCGGGGCTACAAACCGGGGCTGACGGGTAGCCCGGATAAGGCGCCAGCCGCTATCCGGGTACATCTCCCCGGCGGCGCTGCGCTTACCGGGGCTACAAACCGGGGCTGACGGGTAGCCCGGATAAGGCGCCAGCCGCTATCCGGGTACATCTCCCCGGTGCCGCTGCGCTTACCGGGGCTACAAACCGGGGCTGACGGGTAGCCCGGATAAGGCGCCAGCCGCTATCCGGGTACATCTCCCCGGTGGCGCTGCGCTTACCGGGGCTACAAACCGGAGCTGACGGGTAGCCCGGATAAGGCGCCAGCCGCTATCCGGGTACATCTCCCCGGTGGCGCTGCGCTTACCGGGGCTACAAACCGGAGCTGACGGGTAGCCCGGATAAGGCGCCAGCCGTTATCCGGGAATATCTCCCCGGTGGGGGGGGGCTACAGGGAGTGATACATTTTCATTCCCCGTAGTTAGCCAACACCGCAGGCAGATTGCTCTCGATCCAGTCCGCCAGCGCCGCCACTTTCTCGCTCACCTGCAGGCCGAGCGGCGTCAGGCTATATTCAACGTGTGGCGGTACCACCGGATAAGAGACGCGGTCGATAAAACCATCCTGCTCCAGGGCCTGCAGCGACTGCGCCAGCATCTTTTCGCTGACCCCGCCCATTTTGCGGCGCAGATCGCTGAAGCGATGGGTCCCCTCGCGCAGCGCCACCAGAATCAACACGCCCCAGCGACTGGTGACATGTTTAAGCACATCGCGCGACGGGCACTGTTCCGCAAACAGGTTGCCGTTGCGCAGTTTCTCGCTCAGCGTCGGTTCGGCCATTTTCACACTTACCTTTTTGTACGTACTTACTAAAAGTTAGTTAAGGTGTTAGCTTACCACAACTGCCACTAAACACGAAGGAGAAGACCCATGATCGCCCTTACCGGTGCCACCGGCCAGCTTGGCCACTACGTTCTGCAAGACCTGTTAAAAACCGTCCCTGCCAGCCAGATTGTGGCGATTGTCCGCAACCCGGCCAAAGCCCAGTCCCTCAGCCAGCAGGGCGTGGTTGTCCGTCAGGCCGAGTACGGCGACGAAGCGGCACTGACCGCCGCGCTGCAGGGTGTGGATAAACTGCTGTTAATCTCCTCCAGCGAAGTCGGTCAGCGCGCCGTTCAGCACCGCAACGTCATCAACGCCGCCAAAGCCGCCGGGGTGACATTCATCGCCTACACCAGCCTGCTGCACGCCGACACCTCGCCGCTGGGCCTGGCCGCAGAGCATATTGAAACCGAGCAGATGCTGGCCGACTCTGGTATCGCTTACGCCCTGCTGCGCAATGGCTGGTATACCGAAAACTATCTGGCCAGCGCACCGCCGGCGCTGGAGCATGGCGTGTTTATCGGCGCCGCCGGCGAGGGTAAAATTGCCTCCGCCACCCGCGCGGATTATGCCGCCGCTGCCGCCCGCGTTATCGCCGGTGAAGGCCATGAAGGGAAGATTTACGAACTGGCGGGTGATAACGCCTGGACGCTGAGCGACCTGGCTGCTGAGCTGAGCACGCAAAGCGGAAAAAACGTGGTTTATCAGAACCTCAGCGAAGCCGATTTCGCCGCCGCGCTGAAAAGCGTCGGTCTGCCGGCGGGTCTGGCGGATATGCTGGCGGATTCCGATGTCGGCGCGTCGAAAGGCGGGCTGTTTGACGACAGCCGCACCCTGAGTACGCTGATCGGCCGTCCGACCACCTCCCTTGCCGAGAGTGTGAAAGGCATTCTGTAACCACCCCTGTCAGCTTTTGCGGTTGCGTCCCGGCGGTTCCTCTCTCATATTGAAGGGATAACCGTCGGGAGGCAGGCATGCAGGGCGTACCACCCCAATTTAGTGATGAAAAAGACCGCGCGCGCTTTCGCCATCTCGAACAGCTGCCCGGGGTGGAGCTTTACCACGCCCATATCTCTCGCTACGCCTTTGAACCCCATACCCACGAAGCCTTCGGCATCGGCGTGATTGAGCAAGGCGCTGAACGCTTTCGCTACCGCGGCAGCCAGCATATCGCCGCCGCGAACGCCATTGTCACCATGAATCCCGACGAGCTGCATACCGGCGAAGCGGAAACCGCTGACGGCTGGCGCTACCGGATGATTTATCTGGAGCCGGACCGTCTGGAAGCCATCACCGGGGTGCGCGACTGGTGGTTCAGCGAGGTGGTCCGCGAGGATCCCCTGCGTTCCCGACAGATTGGCCAGCTGATTTATGGCCTGTGGCATAGCGACGATCCGCTGGCCCAGCAGGGACTGCTGCTCGACCTCATCGACGCCTTCCGCCCTCTGGCCCACCATGCCTCTGCGCAGGGTGAGGCCGGGCATCGCTTCGACCGGGTGCGCGACTACCTGCACGATAACTATATGCGCCCCATCACCCTCGACGAGCTAGCGCAGGTGGCGGCGCTTAGCCCATACCACTTTCAGCGCCAGTTTAAAGCCCACTATCACGTGACGCCCCATCAGATGCTGATGGCCATCCGTCTGTGGCGCGCCAAAGCGTTTCTCACCCACGGTATGCCCGCCGCCGAAGTGGCGATAGCCGTCGGCCTCACCGACCAGTCCCACCTGACCCGCGCCTTCACCCTGCGTTACGGCATTACGCCGGTGCGCTATCAGAAGCAGGTCGCCAGGCGCTAATGCGCAATCTCATACAATATTCCTGCCCGGCCCCCTTCTACACTGCAGACCAACAGTGATGACAACGGATGCAATGATGATTAGTGGTGTGCTGTACGCCCTGCTGGCGGGGCTGATGTGGGGATTAATTTTTGTCGGGCCTCTGCTGGTGCCAGAGTACCCGGCGATGCTGCAGTCGATGGGGCGCTATCTGGCGCTGGGCCTGATCGCCCTGCCGCTGGCGTGGCTCGGGCGCGCGCGTTTGCGCCAGCTGAGCCGCAACGACTGGTGGACTGCGCTGGGCCTGACGATGATGGGAAATCTTATCTATTACGCCTGCCTGGCCAGCGCCATTCAGCGCACCGGGGCGCCGGTCTCCACCATGATTATCGGCACGCTGCCGGTGGTCTTGCCGGTCTTCGCCAATCTGCTCTACAGCCAGCGCGACGGAAAGCTGCCGTGGCGGCGTCTGTTTCCGGCGCTGGTCTGCATCGCCGTGGGCCTGATCTGCGTTAACGTCGCAGAACTGCGCCAGGGGCTGCCTGATTTTAGCCCATGGCGCTACGGCTCCGGCATCGCGCTGGCGCTGGGATCGGTGGCCTGCTGGGCCTGGTATGCCCTGCGCAACGCCCGCTGGTTGCGGGAAAATCCGCATCAGCCGCCGATGATGTGGGCTACCGCTCAGGCACTGGTCACGCTTCCGGTTTCGCTGGCCGGCTATCTCGCCGCCTGCGCCTGGCTGCACGGCCAGCAGGCCGGGTTTCCCCTGCCCTTCGGCCCGCGCCCGGCGGTGTTCATTACGCTGATGCTGGCCATCGCGGTGCTCTGCTCATGGGTCGGCGCGCTGTGCTGGAATATCGCCAGCCAGCGGCTGCCGACGGTGATCCTCGGCCCGTTAATCGTCTTCGAAACCCTGGCCGGACTGCTGTATACCTTCCTGCTGCGGCAAAGTTTACCGCCGCTGCTGACCCTGAGCGGGATCCTGCTGCTGGTGCTCGGCGTGGTCTCCGCCGTACGTGCCAGACCGGAAAAACCGATGCTGCAGCCGCTGACGGACGAAAAAAAGTAGCCTGGCCTCCTTAAGGGGTATTCCCTCGCCACAAAGATGCATTTAAAATACATCTTATATTCCTGATGACGAGGTAACTGCTATGGCTTTCCGTGACCAACCTTTAGGCGAGCTGGCGCTGACCATCCCGCGCGCCTCCGCCCTGTTCCGTCAATACGATATGGATTACTGCTGCGGTGGCAAACAGACCCTGGCGCGCGCTGCATCGCGGAAAGCGCTGGATGTCGCGGTGATTGAAGCCGAGCTGGCGAAACTGGCCGAGCAGCCCCTCTCCCGCGACTGGCGCGCGGCGCCCCTCCCGGAGATTATCGACCATATCATCGTCCGCTATCACGACCGGCACCGCGAACAGCTGCCGGAGCTGATCCTGCAGGCCACCAAGGTTGAACGTGTGCATGCCGATAAACCGAACGTGCCGAAAGGGCTGACCAAATACCTGACCATGCTGCATCAGGAACTCTCCAGCCACATGATGAAAGAGGAGCAGATCCTGTTCCCGATGATCAAACAGGGGATGGGCGCCCAGGCCGGGGGGCCGATCAGCGTAATGGAAAGCGAGCACGATGAAGCGGGTGAACTGCTGGAGGTCATTAAGCACATCACCCATAACGTGACGCCGCCGCCGGAAGCCTGCACCACCTGGAAGGCGATGTATAACGGTATCAACGAGATGATTGACGATCTGATGGAGCACATCAGTCTGGAAAATAACGTACTGTTCCCGCGCGCCCTTGCCGGAAAATAAAGAAAAAGGCGCCCGCAGGCGCCCTCGACATTGTCCGTCTTACTTTGGCCACTCCGGGTGGCCTTTTTTATTTCGCCAGACGTTTTTTGCCGGCAAACAGCCAGCCCGCGCCCAGCAGAACAAACCACAGCGGGGTAACCATCAGCGCTTCACGGGTATCATCTTCCAGGGTCAACAGCACCAGTACGAAGACGAAGAAGGCCATGCACACCCAGCACATGAATTTGCCCAGCGGCATCTTGTATTTGGACTTTTCATGCAGCTGCGGGCGCTTTTTACGGTAGACCAGATAAGAGCAGAGGATAATCGTCCAGACGAACATAAACAGGATCGCCGACACCGTGGTGATCATGGTGAACGCGGCAATCACGCTCGGGTTGACCATCAGCATGACCACACCGCCCAGCAGGCACATGCAGGAGAAGGTTAAACCCTTCGCCGGCACCGCACGCTTCGACAGCTTGGCGAACATCTTCGGCGCCTGACCATCCTGCGCCAGACCGAACAACATACGGCTGGTAGAGAACACGCCGCTGTTGGCCGAGGAGGCTGCGGAAGTCAGCACCACAAAGTTGATCAGGCTCGCCGCCGCCGGCAGGCCGACCAGCACGAACAGCTCAACGAACGGGCTCTTGCTCGGCACCACGGAGCTCCACGGCGTCACCGACATAATCACAATCAGCGCGAAGACGTAGAACATAATGATACGCAGCGGAATAGAGTTAATCGCCCGTGGCAGGGATTTCTCCGGGTCTTTGGTTTCGGCGGCGGTGGTCCCCACCAGCTCAATCCCCACGAAGGCGAACACCGCAATCTGGAAGCCGGCAAAGAAGCCGCTCAGCCCTTTCGGGAACCAGCCGCCGTCATTCCACAGATGGGCGAAAGAGGCTTCGACGCCGGTCGGCGATTTGAAATGCATCATGACCATCACCAGGCCGACGACGATTAGCGCCACAATGGCGACGATTTTGATCATCGCGAACCAGAACTCCATTTCGCCAAACATTTTGACGGTGGCCAGGTTCAGGCCCAGCAGCAGCAGGATCACCGCCAGCGAGGCGACCCAGTCGGAGAGTCCGGGAAACCAGAACTGCGCGTAGGCGGTAATCGCCACTACGTCCGCCATTCCGGTGACGACCCAACAGAACCAATAGGTCCAGCCGGTAAAGTAACCCGCCCACGGCCCCAGCAGATCGGCCGCAAAATCGCTGAAGGATTTATATTCGAGGTTCGACAGCAGTAATTCGCCCATGGCTCGCATAACGAAAAACAGCATAAAACCGATAATCATATAAACAAAAATAATAGATGGCCCGGCAAGGCTGATAGTTTTGCCAGAACCCATAAATAACCCAGTGCCGATCGCCCCGCCAATCGCAATCAGCTGAATATGTCGGTTTGTGAGATTTCGCCGTAGCGATTGTTCAGTCGACTCCTGCTCAATAGCAGCGACTTTAACCTGATCTACCATGTGATTTCTTCCTGTTGTACCTGTCTGTGTTGTTCAGGCTCTGATGGCCCGTCGTCTGTCATTAACCCCAGCAAGGGCTAGTCGATATTAGGTAAGAATCGGAGGGATGAATACTATGATTTAGATATAATGTTAATTTTATGTTTAAAGTGAGTGTTATATCACTCATCCACCGCGAAATAGCTCACAAAAATACACCCATACGCGATGAATGCAAAACATAATTCTAATTAATTTTTAACTTAAGGATTTTACGCTATTTTTGCGGCTTCCCCCACCTCATGGGAAGAGGAAGCCTCTGCTGTTTAGATAATATCCAGCAGTTCAACTTCGAAGATCAGGGTGCTGAACGGAGGAATCGACGCGCCAGCGCCGCGTTCGCCGTAGGCCAGGTTGTGCGGGATCGTCAGTTCCCATTTAGAACCGACCGGCATCAGGGTCAGCGCTTCAATCCAGCCGCCGATCACGCCGGTCACCGGGAATTCAGCTGGCTCACCACGGGCGACGGAGCTGTCGAAGACGGTGCCGTCGATCAGTTTGCCGGTGTAGTGCACGCGTACGCGGTCGGTACGTGCCGGGATCGGGCCTTCGCCCTGGGTCAGTACGCGGAACTGCAGACCAGATTCGGTGCTATTCACACCCTCTTTCTCGCGGTTTTCATCGAGGTATTTCTGGCCGTCGGCGGCCATGGCCTGGAAACGTTCGCGGCGTACGGCGTCAGCACGCTCGTGGATTTCACGCAGCGCACGGTGAACGGCTTCTACCGGCACCTGCGGCTGGTTACCTTCCAGCGCATCAGCGATACCCGCCACCAGCGCTTCCGGCAGCAGCCCCTGCAGGCCGGATTCGCTCAGCTGTTGTCCAACCTGCAAGCCGATACCGTAACTTGCCTGCGCTTCGATAGTGTCAAAAGTTGGGGTTGCCATCTTTGTTCCTTTTTGGGTGATAAACATCAAGAGAAAAGCGTGCGAAAGCATAACAGCCATAGCGAAATGGGTAAAACTTTGTCGGCGGATGATGACAAATCTCAGCGAAACAGAAACAATAGGCGGCAGCAGGTTAACTTTACTTTGTTCCGGTCATCAGGACGTTAGCCATCTATACTCATAGGCAGGATAAAAATATGCGGAGCAGGAGGAAAGCCATGCCCGGGCGCTTTGAACTGACATCTACCCTGGCGAAGATCTGGCACGCCCCGGATCATTTTCGCCTCCTGGACCCGCTTCCCCCGATGCACCGCCGGGGTATCATCGCAGGCTTCCTGTTGGTTATCATCGGCATTCTGCTTCCCTCAGACGATAGCCAAAACCCGGCCTCCACCAGCCGTGAAGCAAACCTGAATCTGCAGTCGCAGTCCCAGCCGCAAGCTGGCGGCAATCAGGCCGTTCCGCTCCCGCCGATCACCAATACGCCGACCGTGAGCGATGCCGATCAGATGGCGCCCGTCGCCCCGGAGCCGATTCAGGACGAGCAGCCAGATCAGGCGCAGACGCAGCAGCCTGCTTCCCAACCGTATCAATCCTCGCAGCAGCAGTCCGCACCGGGCATTGAGCAGCAGTGGCGGACCTATCGCATCGAGTCAGGCAAAACCCTGGCCCAGCTGTTCCGCGATCATGGGCTGCCGGCCACCGACGTCTACGCGATGGCGCAGGTTGAAGGCGCTGGCAAACCACTAAGCACTTTGCAGAGTGGACAGACGGTGCAAATTCGGCAGAACGCCAACGGCGTGGTCACCGGGCTCACTATCGATACCGGCAACGGCCAGCAGGTGCTGTTTACCCGCCAGTCGAACGGCAGCTTTGTCCGTGCGCGATAGCGGAGAAGACGACAGCAAGCGTTACGCCGCCGCAAAATGAAAGGCGCTAAAAAGCAAAACGCCGGCACAAGGCCGGCGATTTGTTGTTACCAGAACGTCAGAGGCCGATTACTCAGCAACCACGTTGATGATAACTTTAGCGAATACTTCGCTGTGAACCTGGAAGTCCACTTCGTGCTCGCCAACGTTACGCAGAACGCCGTTCGGCAGGCGAACTTCGCTCTTAGCAACTTTAACGCCTGCTGCAGTAACAGCGTCAGCGATGTCGCGAGTACCGATGGAACCGAACAGTTTACCTTCGTCGCCAGCTTTGGACGCGATGGTTACGGATTCCAGGGCGTTGATCTGCGCAGCACGAGCTTCAGCAGCTGACAGAACGTCAGCCAGTTTGGCTTCCAGTTCAGCGCGACGTGCTTCGAAGAATTCAACGTTTTTCTTGGTAGCAGGAACAGCTTTACCCTGCGGGACCAGGAAGTTACGAGCGTAGCCCGCTTTAACGTTAACCTGATCACCCAGGCTACCCAGGTTTGCTACTTTATCAAGCAGAATAACTTGCATTACCTTATCCTCTCAAAGTCGTATTAATGGACCGTGACCGATTACTGATGACGATCAGTGTACGGCAGCAGGGACAGGTAGCGAGCGCGTTTGATAGCGCGAGCCAGCTGACGCTGGTATTTTGCACGGGTACCGGTGATACGGCTCGGGACAATCTTACCGCTTTCGGTGATGTAGTTTTTCAGCGTAGCGATATCTTTATAGTCGATCTCTTGAACGCCTTCCGCGGTGAAACGGCAGAACTTGCGACGACGGAAATAACGTGCCATATGGCTAGTCTCCAGAATCTATCAATTCAATCTGCTCGGCATGCAGAACCATTTTGCTCAAGCCGTTCTTTGCCTTATGGCAAGAGATGAACCCTCGAACGGTTACTGCGCTACCGACCGTTATACTGTGAGTAATGGCCTGGTTTTCGTGACCGCTAATAATAACGGGCATTTGACACCATGCCTGCCGGTGAAAACCGGCTTCCTCCTGCACTGAACGATGCTCAAGCACGAACTGGCAGTGAGGAATTCCTGACGGGCTGACCTTACGAAGTGGAGTCCTGCAAATAATGCCGGACAGCTCCAGACGGTTGGTCATCAGGATTACTCTTCAGAATCCCCAGCTTCAGAATCATCTGCGGTTTCGTTGGCGAAATCTTCGCGACGCTCACGGCGCTCGTCTTTCGCTTTAACCATCGGAGATGCTTCGGTAACAGCGTGCTTAGTACGCATTACCATGCTGCGGATAACGGCGTCGTTGAAGCGGAAGTTAGTTTCCAGCTCATCGATCGCTTCCTGCGGCGCTTCAACGTTCAGCAGAACGTAGTGAGCTTTGTGCAGTTTGTTGATCGGATAAGCCAGCTGACGGCGGCCCCAGTCTTCCAGACGGTGGATCGTACCTGCTGCTGCAGTGATTGCACCAGTGTAACGTTCGATCATGCCCGGAACCTGTTCGCTCTGGTCAGGATGGACCATAAAAACGATTTCGTAATGACGCATCGAATTGCTCCTTACGGATTATTCAGCCTCCTGTCTGGGTCAGCCGCGGCCCATGGAGGCAAGGAACGTGTTAAAGGGCGGCTGAAAAATTGACGCGTCATTCTAATGGCGCCCCCCCAGGAACACAAGCGCATTTGCACAAATAATTCGCACTAAGCGCCAAGTGGCGCTAAGTGGGTGATTTAAAATTAACCAATAACGGAAGCGGCATTTTTTTGAACGACTGCATCAGAAAAGGTCGCCATGCGACGAACGCGCAGCGATTACACTTATATCAGAGCCAAACGACCACAGGAGAGCCCCCGAGTCAGCGTCAGGACTGTCAGTCAGGAGCGTAGTATATGAAACTGAAAATCATCGCCATGATGGCTGCGCTTTTCTTCAGCGCCAACGCGCTGGCAGCTATCCAAATCACCGAACGTCAGGCCCGCAACATGGACGACGTGCAGAGCCTCGGCGTTATCTATATCAATCACAATATGGCCACTGAGCACGAGGCCGAGCAGGCCCTTAGCCAGATGAGCGATGCGCAGGGGGCGAAATACTTTCAGCCTATCCTGATGCACGAACCCGAAACCAACGGCCCGCTTCGCGCCAGCGCGGTGATATACCGCTAACGCCAGGCCGACTCTTCGCCTCTCTTCGCGAGGGGCGAAGCGAGGTTTTCACCTAAACGCAATTGAGAATTATTTTACAAACCGACTTATCAGCGCCATCGCAACCTGATTTAATCAGCCACTCGCCATTTGATAATCAGGAGTGATTGATGGTTCCGCGTTTCGCCACCTTAGGCCGTATCCCCAAAGGCGTTTGGGTACTCGGCGGCGTCAGCCTGCTGATGGATGTCTCCTCCGAGATGATCCACAGCCTCTTACCGTTGTTTATGGCCACCACCCTCGGCGCCAGCGTGATAATTATCGGTCTTATCGAGGGACTGGCGGAAGCCACCGCCCTGATCCTGAAAGTCTTCTCCGGCGTGATCAGCGACTATGTCGGCAAGCGCAAAGGACTGGCGCTGCTGGGATACGGCCTGGGCGCGCTCAGTAAGCCGCTGTTTGCCATCGCCCCCACCGCCGGAGTGGTGTTTAGCGCCCGCATGATTGACCGCGTAGGGAAAGGTATTCGCGGCGCGCCGCGCGATGCGCTGGTTGCCGACGTCACCCCGCCGGAGATCCGCGGCGCCGCCTACGGGCTTCGCCAGGCGCTGGATACCGTCGGCGCCTTTCTCGGCCCGCTGCTGGCGGTGCTGCTGATGTTTATCTGGGCCAACGATTTTCACGCTATTTTCTGGGTGGCGGTCATTCCCGCCGTGCTCTCCACTCTCCTGCTCGGGTTTGGCCTGCAGGAGCCAAAATCCGCCATCGCACACAAACGCAGCAATCCGCTGAAGCGCGAAAACCTGAAAAAGCTCTCCGCCGCCTACTGGTGGGTAGTCGCCATCGGCAGCATCTTCACCCTCGCCCGCTTCAGCGAAGCCTTTCTGGTGCTGCGCGCCCAGCAGATGGAGATCCCGCTGTTTACCATCCCGCTGGTGATGGTGGCGATGAACCTGGTCTACAGCCTCACGGCTTACCCGTTCGGTAAACTCTCAGACAGCATGAGCCACAGCAAACTGCTGCAGTGGGGACTGCTGGTGCTGATCCTCGCCGATATCGTGCTGGCGCTCAGCGGCCACTGGAGTACGCTACTGCTCGGCGTCGCGCTGTGGGGGATTCATATGGGAATGACCCAGGGCCTGCTGGCAGCGATGGTTGCGCATACCGCGCCGCCGGAACTACGCGGTACGGCATTCGGCATGTTCAACCTGATGAGCGGCCTGGCGCTGCTGCTGGCCAGTACCGGCGCAGGGGTACTGTGGGAAACCTTCGGCGCCGCCTCGACGTTTTACGCCGGCGCGATAATTTGTATGGTCACGCTCATCGGCATGCGCGTGATGCCGTCGGCCTATCGTCAGGGCTAAAAAAACGGCTCCGGGGCCAGACCAGTTGCTTCACCGTGAGGGGTGAAAGCCCCGGAGCGCGCTATCTACTTTTGCCCATAGTAGGCGTTTGGCCCATGCTTACGCTGAAAATGCTTATTCATCAGCCAGCTATCGATGGGCTGCAACTGCGGATTAATCCCGCGGGCAATCCACGCCATGCGCGCAACTTCTTCCATCACCACCGCGTTGTGTACCGCCTCGTGGGCGTCTTTGCCCCAGGCAAACGGCCCGTGCTGATAGACGACGATCCCAGGCGTATGCAGCGGATTCGACGCGCCCAGCGTTTCGATAATCACCTGCCCGGTGTTCAGCTCGTAAGCCTCGTCCACCTCCTGTGCGCTAAGCGCCCGGGTACAGGGGATATCACCGAAGAAGTAGTCCGCATGGGTGGTGCCAAGCGCCGGGATCGCCAGCCCCGCCTGCGCCCAGGCGGTGGCATGCGTCGAGTGGGTATGCACCACTCCGCCAAGGTCGGGATAACGACGATAGAGCGCCAGATGGGTGGCGGTATCAGAGGAGGGGCGATACAGCCCTTCCACCACGTTGCCCTCAAGATCCACGACAACCATATCGTCCGCCTTCATGGTCTCATAGGCGACGCCGCTGGGCTTGATCGCCACCAGCCCGCGCTGCCGGTCAATGGCGCTGACATTGCCCCAGGTGAAGGTCACCAGACCGTAGCGCGGCAGATCCATATTGGCCTCGAACACCTGCTGTTTCAGTTGTTGCATTACGCCGCCTCCATCAGGCCCGCGCGGGCCATCCGCGCCTTCACCCAGTCACGTGCCTTCGCCACCTCCGCCAGCGGGTCAGCGCTGGTTTCGCTCCACATCTCAATCAGGTACGGGCCACAGTAGCCGGTCTGCTTGAGCGTTTCGAAGCAGCGTTCAAAATCGACCACCCCTTCGCCGAACGGCACGTTTTTAAAGACGCCAGGTTTCGTGTCTTTGACGTGTACCGCCACGATATGCCCGCTCCCCGCCTTCAGTTCCATCTGGACGTCGTTATCCCACGCTGACAGATTGCCGATATCAGGGTAAAGCTGGAACCACGGATTATTCAGGTAATGGGCGTAGCCTAAGGCCTTACTGATCGAGTTCATCAGCGGGTAATCCATGATCTCCATCGCCAGCGTGACCTGGGCACGGCTGGCCATTTCGACGCTCTGTTTCAGGCCATCGCGAAAGCGGCGGCGCGTCTCATCGTTCGCCTGCTGGTAATAGACGTCGTAGCCTGCCAGCTGGATCACCCGGATCCCCACATCCTGCGCCAGCTGGATGGCTTTACGCATAATTTCCAGCCCCTGATGACGCACCGCGTCGTCTTCACTACCCAGCGGAAAACGGCGATGGGCGCTAAGGCACATCGATGGTACCCGGACGCCGGTGTCAGCCACCGCCTTGACCAGCGCCAGACGCTGCTCGGGGCTCCAGTCCAGTCGCGCAAGGCGCACGTCCGTTTCATCGAGAGACATTTCCACAAAATCAAAGCCCAGCGCCTTCGCCAGCTGCAGCCGCTCCAGCCAGCACTCCCCGGCGGGGAGCGCTTTTTCATAGATGCCGAGCGGAATGGATTTCGCCAACATAACCGCTCCTTAACCCCACAGCTGGGCGATAGAGCGTTTAAACTGGCGCGCCGCTTCCACCGGCGAGGCGGCATCGCGGATGCTGCGCCCGGCAATAAAGACGTGAATAGGGATACCCGCGAACAGCGGCAGGTCTTCCAGCGCCAGACCGCCGGTGACAGTCACTTTGAAGCCCATATCGGACAAACGTTTAATCGCGCTGATATCCGCCTCGCTCCACGCCACGCCTGCCGCCTGTGCGTCGCGGCTGCGGTGATAGACCACCTGCTGAATACCCGCCTCGCGCCATGCCTGCGCCTGTTCCCAGGTCCAGAAGCCGGTCAGCTCAATTTGCACATCGCCGTTAAATTCTTTGGCGACGTCCAGCGCCCCTTTGGCGGTATTGATATCGGCACAGCAGATCACCGTGACCCAGTCGGCGTTGGCTTCAAAGCACATCCGCGACAGGATCTTGCCGGCGTCGGCAATTTTGGCGTCCGCCAGCACGATTTTATGCGGATACAGCGCCTTCAGATCGCGCACCGCACGCACCCCTTCGCCGACGCAAAGAATAGTACCGACTTCAATGATATCCACCTCTTCGGCGATCAGGCGGGTCGTTTCATAGGCACTGGCCAGCGTTTGGTTGTCCAGAGCGACCTGTAACATAGGTAATGACATGATGGTGTTCCTTTTAAACAGCCGCCGCGGTGGCGTTTTTGATTAAATCCAGCACTTCCTGCTCGCTACGGCAGGCGCGTAAACGGTCGAAATTGGCTTCATCGTCAAACAGGTTAACGATCTGCATGATGCCCACCTCCTGGTGGGTGGTGGCGTCAACCGCCGCCATGGTGATCAGAATGTCGACCGGGTCGTTATCTTCATGGTTGAAAATCAGCGGTTTTTTTAGCGTCACCAGCGCAAAGCCGGTTTTCTTAACGCCCTCTTCCGGCCGCCCGTGCGGCATCGCCAGCCCCGGCGCGATAACAAAATAGGGGCCATGTTGCGCGACGCCGTCGAGGATCGCCTGGTAGTAACGCGGTTCCACTACGTCGGCGGCCACCAGCAGATCGACGCCGATTTTCACCGCCTCCTGCCAGGTTTCCGCTTCCGCCTGCAGGCGAATGGAGTGGTTCTGCGCCAGTGAGTCATGCAGTTTCATGGCCGCTCCTTATTTCACGTCCTGCGGGAAGTGAGCTTTGATCACCTCCAGCAGTTTTGGGCCGAAATCCGCCGGCGACAGCATATTGCGTACGCCCACCACGTGTTTATTGCCGGAGACGGTAATCTCCCCCGCGATATGGGTTGAAGCGATGATGATATCCGCGCCGTTCAGTTCGCTTTTGTATTCACCTACCGCGCAGCTGTTTACCGTGTGGTCGATGTTGGATTGCGTCAGGAACTGATCCACCTTCATTTTCATGATCATGGAACTGCCTTGCCCGTTGCCACACACAGCCAGAATACGTACGGTCATAATCAGAACTCCTTATTGGGCAGAGGCCTCTGCCAGTTGTTTTTCCGCGTCTTCCTCGGCACGCAGCGCGCGGCCGGCGAAGAACATATAAGCCAGTGCAATCAGGATGATGACGGCCATAAACGCCAGCCCGATGGAGGCGAAGCCCTGCATCATCGGCGGCGCCAGAATCGACCAATCCGCCATCCCCATCCAGGCGCTCATACCGGTGAGCTTCACCGCCCATACGCAGCCGAAAATTTCAACCATGCCCATCACAAGGCAGATCTTGAGCGCCGCACGCCAGCCGCCGAAATGGTTGGAAAAAACGCCAATCGTCGCGTTGGAGAAGAACATCGGGATAAAGCCTGGAATAATCAGAATTGAAGAGCCGATACCGACCAGAATGCCGACGGCAATCAGCTGGCCGATGGTGCCCCACATAAAGCCCCACACCACCGCATTCGGCGCAAAGCTGTAGATCGCGGCGCAGTCAATCGCCAGCACCGCGCCGGGGATCAGGCGTTGCGAGATGCCGTTGAAGGCTTCGGACAGTTCGGCGACGAACATCCGCACGCCCTGGGTAATGATGAAAATAGCCACCGCGAAGGAGAAACCGGTCTGCAGGATATAGACCGTCCAGTGGGTTTTGCCCGCCATCGCCTGCACCACGTTAATACCGAAGGAAAGCAGGATCGCACCAAAGAAAATGGTCATCACAATCGCGGTAGAGACGATGTTGTCGTGGAAGATATTCAGCCAGCCGGGCAGCTTGAGGTCTTCGACGCTCTCCTCTTTTTTCCCCAGATACGGCGCCACTTTGTAGGCAATCCACGAGGCAAACTGCTGCTGGTGACCGATGGAAAAACCGCAGCCGTCGGTCACCAGCTGAGTCGGCTTGAACATCATGTTGGAGGTGATCCCCCAGTACAGGGAGACCAGTACCGCGGTGCAGATAATGGTCGTCCACATCCCGTAACCAAAGATGAAGAACGAGACCGCAATCAGCCCCGCCTGCTGAAACATGATATGGCCAGTCAGCATGATGGTGCGGATACCGGTAATGCGGCGCAGCAGGACATAACAGATGTTGAGCGCCAGTGCCAGGAGCACCGCATACCCCACCCAGCTGTAGGCCTCGCCCATCCGGTCGATGGTCGCCATCATCGAGGCGTAAGTGTCGGAAATCGCGCCATTGATGCCATAGACCTCTGACATTTTCGCCACCACCGGCTTAAAGGTGCTGGTGAGGATGCCGGAACCGGCTTGTAACAGCATGAAACCAATGATGGTTTTGATCGTACCTTTGATAATCACGCTGACGCTTTTACGCAACAGGATATAGCCAAGGCAGGTCACGATACCCAGCAGCAGCGGGGCATTGGTCATGACCTGATTAAAGAAGACGGTAAAGATGTTGTAGAGGATCTCCATAACACACTCCAGAAGAGGAAGGCTTTGAACGCGCATGTCGCTCAGCAGTTGTCGTCGCCCTCACTCTAATAATCAAAAATAATCACAACAAGATTGAATTTGATTAAATGTGACGTACGCCGCAATAATCCTCATTTTCACTCTGGTCATTACCAATTATGTACGTAGACACACAAATAAACATTTTTAAATCATATAGATAAAACAACATCTAACGTCAATTTGAGCGGATAGAGCCCGGAAATTATGCACGACGCCTCGCAAAAATGCAGGAAAACAAGATTGCAATCTTGAAAACACAGTGACAACATAAATCAAAACCAATCAAATACTGATCACTTTTGAAAATGCATGAGGAAGACCGCGATGAGTAAAGTCCAAACCATCACCCGAGAATCATGGATCCTGAACACTTTTCCGGAATGGGGTAGCTGGCTGAATGAAGAGATTGAACAAGAGCAGGTTGCGCCAGGCACCTTCGCCATGTGGTGGCTGGGCTGTACCGGCATCTGGTTAAAATCCGAGGGTGGGGCTAACGTCTGCGTCGATTTCTGGTGCGGCACCGGTAAACAGAGCCACGGCAATCCGCTGATGAAAACCGGCCATCAAATGCAGCGGATGGCGGGGGTGAAGAAACTGCAGCCGAACCTGCGCACCACCCCGTTCGTGCTCGATCCGTTCGCCATTCGCCAGATTGACGCCGTACTGGCGACCCATGATCATAACGATCATATTGACGTCAACGTCGCCGCCGCCGTGATGCAGAACTGCCCGGCCGATGTGCCCTTTATTGGGCCGAAAACCTGTGTCGACCTGTGGATCGGCTGGGGCGTACCGAAAGCGCGCTGTATCGTCATGAAGCCCGGTGATGTGGTGAAGATCAAAGACATTGAGATCCACGCGCTCGACGCGTTCGATCGCACAGCGCTGATCACCCTCCCGGCGGATCAAAAAGCCGCCGGCGTGCTGCCGGACGGCATGGACCAGCGCGCAGTCAACTATCTGTTTAAAACGCCGGGCGGCAATCTCTACCACAGCGGCGATTCCCACTACTCCAACTACTACGCGAAGCACGGCAACGAGCATCAAATTGACGTCGCCCTCGGCTCGTATGGCGAGAACCCGCGCGGCATCACCGACAAAATGACCAGCGCCGATATCCTGCGTATGGCGGAGTCGCTCAACGCCAAAGTGGTGATCCCGTTCCACCATGATATCTGGTCAAACTTTCAGGCCGATCCGCAGGAGATCCGCGTCCTGTGGGAGATGAAAAAGGATCGTCTGAAGTACGGCTTCAAGCCGTTTATCTGGCAGGTCGGCGGCAAATTTACCTGGCCGCTGGATAAAGACAATTTCGAATATCACTACCCGCGCGGCTTCGATGACTGCTTCACCATTGAGCCGGACCTGCCGTTCAAATCCTTCCTGTAAGCCGCCTCCGGCAGGCACTGCCTGCCGGAAATACCCCGTCTCAGGGTTAGTATTTTCACATGATTTCAAATATCATCTTTGCCGTTCACTTTTAATCGGATTCGCTCATGACGGAAGCGCAAAGGCACCAAATTCTGCTGGATCTGCTCGCCCAAACGGGGTTTGTTACCGTAGAGCAGGTGATGTCGCGGCTCGGGATCTCACCCGCAACCGCCCGACGTGATATCAACAAGCTGGATGAAAGCGGCAAACTGAAAAAGGTTCGCAATGGCGCGGAAGCCATTAGTGAGCAGCGCCCCCGCTGGACGCCGATGAATATCCATCAGGCGCAAAACCTGGATGAAAAAGTGCGTATCGCACGCGCCGCTTCGCAGCTGATCGCGCCGGGGGAAAGTATCGTCATTAACTGCGGCTCCACCGCCTTTCTGCTGGGGCGGGAATTGTGCGGTAAACCGGTGCAGATCATCACCAACTATCTGCCGCTGGCTAATTATCTGATCGATCAGGAGCACGACAGCGTGATTATCATGGGTGGACAGTACAACCGTAGCCACGCCATCACGCTCAGCCCCCACGGTAGCGAAAACAGCCTGTATGCCGGACACTGGATGTTCACCAGCGGCAAAGGACTCACCGCCGAAGGGCTCTACAAAACCGATATGCTGACCGCCATGGCCGAGCAGAAAATGCTCAACGTGGTCGGCAAACTGGCGGTGCTGGTCGACAGCAGCAAGGTCGGCGAGCGCGCCGGGATGTTATTCAGCCAGGCCGGGCAAATTGACGTGGTGATCACCGGGAAACAAGCTGATGCCGCAATCCTCAAACAGCTTGAGGATCAGGGCGTCAGCGTGATCCGCGTTTAAAGATGCTGGCGGAAAAAGGCGACCGTCGCGGCCAGCGCCTCTGGCGTAATGCGATGGCGGACGCCCTTTTGCCAGACGCAGGTCAGCCTGGCGGTAAGATCGCCTTGCCGCAGCGCCTGCTCAAGACGGAAGGTCTCTTCCGGCGGCACCACATCGTCAGCGTCCCCATGCCAGAGCAACAGCGGCCGCCGGGCAAGGGACGCCAGCTGATGGCTGACATCCCATTCGCGGAGACTGTCAGCATCAAAGCCAGGCGAGGGAAACAGGGTTTGCGACAGCGAACGAAAATAGCCCGACCCCATCAGACAAGCGACGCAGTTCAGTTCGGGATGGTGCGTCATGATGCCCAGCGCCGTCATCCCTCCCATCGAGGCGCCAGCCACCGCCAGCCGCTCTCCCTCCAGCCATCCCTCGGCGATAATCGCCTCGCGCAGCGCGGGAAACTCCCTGAAATTCTGCTGCAGGATCGGCCAGAAGCGCTGCATCCGCCCGGCCTCGTCGCCCTGATAACGCGCCCCATGCTCCGGCGCATCCGGCATGATCACCCGGAAGCCCGCCTCGGCCAACGCCACCGCAAAGTAGCTGTAGACCAGCTTCGAGGAGGTAAAGCCATGATAAAAAACGATACAGGGTAAGGGTTTATTCAGACTCTCCTGCGGGCAGGCATGCAAAATTTCACCGCCGCCGAGGTTGCGCATTTCTAGTGCAATCATTTATCGTCTCCCTTCTCTATCGTGGTAAGGCGTCATGGGAAAATTCATTCACCGGGCAACCCAGTTTGCTACGATTCATAATGTTGAGAACCCGGTTACGCTTTCACAACATTTTCATTCGAAAATCGCGTCAGAGATAACAGTTCGGGAACATTCCCCGGCAATCCTGTTAAGGCTACCACTACACTATCACTATCAGGAAACGAGATATGGTTATGCGCAGGTTTTCACCGTGGTTACTGGCTATCGTCCTCAGCGGGTGTAGTGCCCTGCAGGGAACGCCGGAAGCCCCGCCGCCCGCCACCGACCATCCGCAGGAGATCCAGCGTAACCAGACGGCTGGCCTGCAGAAAATGGCCACGGTGAGTGTGCTGATGTACGGTTCGCCGATGGATGTCGAAGCGGCACTGAAGGCCAAAGCAGAAGCGGCCAAAGCCGATTACTACGTCATCATCATGATCGATGACACCATGGTACCCGGCCAGTGGTATTCGCAGGCGATCCTCTATCGTCGATGACGAGGCGGCGTCTTTAAATCTGCTTTACACAGCTTTGCGTCCATTCACGTTCTCCTGTGCATAATAACGTTCGGCCAGCCACCTGGCAGGACGTTAGCAACGGACTGCCCTTGGGACTACGTGAAATGGAGCTGACGATGAAACGATCTTTTACCCTACCCAGCCTGCTGTTTACCGCTGCGACGGCCAATACGTCCGCGCAGTCAGCCGAATTCGCCAGCGCGGATTGCGTCACTGGCCTGAATGAAATCGGTCTGATCTCCGTCACTAATCTTTCCGGCAGCCAACAGGATGTGGAGCACGCCATTGCCCGCAAAGCGGACGAGCAAGGCGCCTCCTGGTATCGCATTATTCAGATGTACGAAGAACAACAGCCGGACAGCTGGCGCGTACAGGCCATTCTCTACGCCTGAGGCGCCTGGCGCCCGCGCCCCATGGCCCGCAGCAGCAGGTCGTCGAGGGTCGGCGCATCAAGACGCATGCCGCCGCGGGTGTCGAGCATCATCCGACACCAGGCTTCAGCCAGCGGCGGCGAAGCGTGGCGCAGCATCTGCGCCCCCGCGCCAAGACGATAGACCAGCCGGGCAATCTCTCTCCCCTGCTCTTCGGCGGGCCGTCTCAGCAGCTGCTGCAGTTGACGCCACGCGCGGTCGAGATGGCGATTCTGTCCTTTCACCTCCGCGCACTCTGCCGCCAGCAGCTCCATCGCCGCCGGCTGCTTGCTGAGCACCCGCATGACATCGAGACACATAATGTTGCCGGAACCTTCCCAGATGCTGTTGACCGGCATCTCACGGTAGAGGCGCGGGAGTTCGCTCTCCTCGCAATAGCCGATGCCGCCGAGCACTTCCATCGCCTCGGCGACAAACGGGATGCCGGCCTTACAGATGGCAAACTTGGCCGCCGGCGTAAACAGGCGCGCCCAGGCGCTTTCCCGGGCATCCTCCCGACGGTCCCAGGCGCGAGCCAGGCGAAACAGAAACGCGGTTTGCCCCTCCAGACGCAGCGCCATTTGCCCCAGCAGCTGGCGCATCATCGGCTGATCGACCAGGTTTTTGCCAAACGCCTGACGCTGTAGCGCGTGATACAGCGCCACCGAGAAGGCGCGACGCATCAGGGCATGGCTGCCCAGCGCGCAGTCAAAGCGGGTCAGGCCGCCCATCCTGAGGATCTGCCGCACGCCGTCGCCCTCTTCGCCCACCAGCCAGCCGCAGGCATCATAAAACTCCACTTCACTGCTGGCGTTGGAGCGGTTGCCGAGCTTCTCTTTTAAGCGTTCAAGACGCACGCCGTTGCGCTGCCCGTCGGGCAGCAGACGCGGCACAAAGAAGCACGACAGTCCCGCGGGGGCCTGGGCCAGCACCAGGTGGGCATCGCTCTGCGGCACTGAGAAGAACCACTTGTGTCCCACCAGCCGGTAAAACCCTTCCGCCGTTTTCTCCGCGCGGGTGGTATTGCTCAGCACATCGGAGCCCCCTTGCTTCTCGGTCATCCCCATGCCGATCAGCAGGCCGCGCTTCTGGCCGCCAGGCGCGAGGTGGGGATCGTAACGGTCGCTCAGCAGCGGCGACAGCCAGTCGCGAAAGGGCGCGGGCAGGGCGTGCTGCAGCAGGGGCGTCGCGGCGAAGGTCATGGTAATCGGGCACAACGTCCCGGCCTCCACCTGGGCATGAAGCAGAAAGCGGGCGGCACGCGCCACAAACGCGCTTTCGCGGGCATCCTCCTGCCAGGCGAGGTTATGCACCCGGTTCGCGCACAGCCCCTGCATCAGCAGGTGCCAGGCGGGATGGAAGCGTACGTCGTCCAGCCGGGCGCCAGTGGCGTCATAGCGCAGCAGCTCCGGTGGGTTACTGTTGGCCAGGCGTCCCAGCTCCAGCGATTCGGCGGTCCCCAGCTGCTGGCCAATGCTGGCGAGCAGATCGCCATCCCAGCCGGCGCCTTCGCGGACCACCGCTTCACGCAAGGCGGTATCGGACAGGAAAAGATTGCTGTTATTCAGCGGAGTCGGTTGATTAAAAACGGTGTGCGTTTGCCAGTGCATCGTGTCTCCCTCCATCAATGGCGATAGCCATAAGTATGGTTTTCCTGGGGGATTCTCGCCCGCGAAAGCGGTCACAAAAAAGCCATCCCGGAGGATGGCTTTTTTGGATTCGTCGACGGTTCAGCTTAGCTGCGCTGGCGTACCGCTTCAAACAGGCAGATGCCGGTGGCCACCGAGACGTTCAGCGAGGAGACGCTACCCGCCATCGGGATGCTGATCAGCTCATCGCAGTGCTCGCGGGTCAGACGACGCATACCTTCACCTTCAGCGCCCATCACCAGCGCCATCGGGCCGGTCATTTTGCTCTGGAACAGCGTATGGTCGGCTTCGCCAGCGGTCCCGACGATCCAGACGTTCGCTTCCTGCAGCAGACGCATGGTACGCGCCAGGTTGGTCACGCGGATCAGCGGGACGTTCTCCGCCGCGCCGCAGGCCACTTTCTTCGCCGTCGCATTCAGCTGAGCGGAACGATCTTTTGGCACGATCACCGCATGCACACCAGCGGCATCAGCGCTACGCAGGCAGGCGCCGAGGTTGTGCGGATCGGTTACGCCGTCGAGGATCAGCAGGAACGGCTGATCGTGCTGCGCCAGCAGATCCGGCAGATCGTTCTCCTGATACTGACGTCCTGGCTTCACGCGGGCAATGATCCCCTGATGCACCGCGCCTTCGCTCTTCTCATCGAGGAACTGGCGGTTGGCCACCTGAATCACCACGCCCTGCGCTTCCAGGGCATGGATCAGCGGCAGCAGGCGCTTATCCTCACGGCCTTTCAGAATATAAACTTCCTGAAAACGCTCAGGTGCGCGTTCCAGCAGTGCCTGCACCGCATGGATGCCGTAAATCATTTCACTCATTGATGTACTCGTTTTAGGTTCTGTTATCCGTCCCCTTCACCCCGTTCTGCGCCAGCAGACTGCTGGGGTGAAGGGACGTCAATCACTCGGCGATTTTCTTCTTTGCCGCGCGCTTGGCTTTGGTCGCGGCGGCGATTTTCTGTGTTTTCGCCGACGGTTTTTTCGCTTTCTTCTCGCCTTTGGGCTTCGCTTTAGCCTGGTCTTTTTCTTTGCGGAACGCGCTATCCGGCTCGAAGTTCACCTGTTTACCCACCTGGCGGCGACGGCCACCCGGTTTGCCAGAGGTGCTCTTTTTCGCTTTCTCACGGGCGGTTTTGCCAACATTACGCGGCGCACGCTCGCTGGAAATCAGGCTGAAATCAATCTTACGCTCATCCATGTTGACGGCTTCCACGCGGACTTCCACGCGGTCGCCCAGACGATAAGTCTGGCCGCCGGACTCGCCGATCAGCCGCTGGCCAACCTGGTCAAAACGGTAATAGTCGTTATCCAGGGAGGAGACATGCACCAGACCATCGATAAACAGATCGTTCAGGCGGACAAAGAAGCCAAAGCCGGTCACGCTGGCGATGACACCGGAGAAGGTGTTGCCCACCTGATCCTGCATGAAGTCGCACTTCAGCCAGTCGGACACTTCACGCGTCGCTTCGTCGGCGCGGCGCTCGGTCATCGAACAGTGCTGGCCCAGCTGGAGCATCTCTTCCATGCTGTAGTGCCAGCCGCCGGTCTCGGTGCTATTCCCTTTATGTCCCTGCTCTTTTGCCAGCAGATACTTGATGGCGCGGTGTAGCGACAGATCCGGGTAGCGGCGAATCGGCGAGGTGAAGTGGGCGTATGACTGCAGCGCCAGGCCAAAGTGGCCACGGTTTTCCGGATCGTAGACCGCCTGCTTCATGGAGCGCAGGAGCATCGTTTGCAGCATTTCGGCATCCGGACGATCGGCAATGGAGGTCAACAGTTCGGCGTAATCGCGCGGCTCCGGCTTGTTGCCGCCCGGCAGCTCCAGTCCCAGCTCAGCCAGCACGGTACGGAACGAGGTAATCGCTTCGGTGCTTGGCTTATCGTGGATACGGAACAGTGCCGGCTCCTGCGCTTTCTCAACGAAACGCGCGGCGGAGATGTTCGCCAGGATCATACACTCTTCAATCAGCTTATGCGCATCGTTACGCTGAGTCTGTTCGATACGCTCAATACGGCGTTCGGCATTGAAGATGAATTTAGCTTCTTCACTTTCAAATGAGATACCGCCGCGCTCTTCGCGGGCGCTCTCCAGCACTTTGTAGAGGTTATGCAGCTCTTCAATATGCTTCACCAGCGGCGCGTAGTGTTCGCGCAGCTCCTGATCGCCCTGCAGCATATGCCACACTTTGGTGTAGGTCAGGCGAGCATGTGAACTCATCACCGCTTCATAGAACTTAAAGCCGGTCAGGCGGCCTTTTGACGAAATCGTCATCTCGCACACCATACACAGGCGATCGACCTGCGGGTTCAGCGAGCACAGGCCGTTCGACAGCACTTCCGGCAGCATCGGTACCACCTGCGACGGGAAGTAGACCGACGTCCCGCGGCTACGCGCTTCGCCGTCCAGCGGCGTACCAGGGCGCACATAGTAGCTCACGTCGGCGATAGCCACCCACAGACGCCAGCCGCCGCCGCGTTTCTTCTCGCAGTACACCGCGTCATCGAAGTCGCGGGCATCTTCGCCATCAATAGTGACCAGCGGCAGAGAGCGCAGATCGACGCGTCCGGCTTTCGCCTCTTCCGGCACCTGCTCTTTGAGGCCGGAAACCTGTTTTTCCACCGCCGGCGGCCAGACGTAAGGAATTTCATGGGTACGCAGCGCCATATCGACGGCCATGCCGGTGCCCATGTTGTCGCCCAGCACTTCGACGATTTTCCCGACCGCTTTGGTGCGGCGGGTTGGGCGCTGGGTCAGTTCGACCACCACCACGTAGCCCATCCGCGCGCCCATAATATCTTCAGGCGGGATCAGGATATCGAAGCTCAGGCGACTGTCGTCCGGGACGACGAAGCCGACGCCAGCGTCGGTGAAGTAGCGGCCAACAATCTGGCTGGTTTTCGGTACCAGCACACGAACGATGCGCGCCTCGCGGCGGCCCTTACGGTCCGCACCCAGCGGCTGGGCCAGCACCTGGTCACCGTGAATACAGGTTTTCATCTGCTCTGACGACAGATACAGATCGTCCTTGCGCCCTTCAACGCGCAGGAATCCATAGCCATCACGGTGGCCAATAACGGTACCTTTGAGGAGATCAAGACGCTCCGGCAGCGCATAGCACTGGCGGCGTGTGAAGACCAGCTGACCGTCGCGCTCCATCGCGCGCAGGCGGCGGCGCAGCGCTTCTATTTGTTCTTCGCCCTCAATATTCAACTCGATGGCCAGCTCATCGCGGCTGGCAGGCTTTTCCCGTTTGGTTAAATGTTCGAGGATAAATTCCCGGCTCGGGATGGGATTCGCGTACTTCTCAGCTTCGCGTTCCTGGAATGGATCTTGTGACATATCGGTTCCTCCGTTGTCATCTCCGGCAGAGTGGCGTCACTCCACCAGTAATAATTTATAAAGCGGTTGATTCTTCTCAACCAAATCAGCCAGCGTATAGTTATCCAGCTCCTTGAGAAAACTCTGCGCGGCTTCAGCTAGCGCCTGTTTCAGACGACAGGCTGGTGTAATGTGGCAAAATTCGCTGCTGCAGTTGACCAGCGATAAGGGTTCAAGGTCGCGCACCACGTCGCCCACGCGGATCTGCCCTGCTGGTTTACCGAGGCGAATGCCCCCATTCTTCCCCCGCACGGCAGTCACGTAGCCCATGCGGCTTAACTGATTGATTATTTTAACCATATGATTACGGGAGACGCCATAGACCTCGGTCACTTCCGAAATGCTGGTCATGCGTCCTTCCGGCAGCGACGCCATATAAATCAGCGCGCGTAATCCGTAATCGGTGAAACTCGTTAACTGCACATAAACCTCAGGGAAAAGAAAACAGGGTATGTCGAGCGACATCATTATTATTGATGATAAACCAGCCAGCGCTCAGGCCGCTAATTTATTTGAAATGGGGCGGGCGAACAGCAAAAACAAGGGCGCCCGAACGGCGCCCCTTGAGAGTGATTACGCGTCGAACGGGTCGCGCAGAATCATGGTCTCGGTACGGTCTGGACCAGTAGAGATGATATCCACCGGCACGCCGGTCAGCTCTTCAATACGAGCGATGTAGTTCAGCGCTGCCTGCGGCAGACCGCTGCGCTCTTTCACGCCAAAGGTGGTTTCGGACCAGCCCGGCATGGTTTCGTAGATAGGCTCGATACCTTCCCAGTTGTCGGCAGCCAGCGGAGTGGTGGTCACTTCACGGCCGTCCGGCATACGGTAGCCGACGCAGATTTTCACTTCTTTCAGGCCGTCGAGGACGTCCAGTTTAGTCAGGCAGAAGCCAGACAGGGAGTTAATCTGCACCGCGCGGCGTACTGCAACCGCGTCCAGCCAGCCGGTACGACGACGACGACCGGTGGTGGCGCCGAATTCGTTACCCTGCTTGCAGAGGAACTCGCCAGTTTCATCAAACAGCTCGGTCGGGAACGGACCCGCGCCTACGCGAGTCGAGTAAGCTTTGATGATACCCAGTACGTAATCCACATAACGCGGACCCAGGCCAGAACCGGTCGCCACGCCACCAGCTGTGGTGTTGGAGGAAGTTACGTACGGATAGGTACCGTGGTCGATATCCAGCAGGGTACCCTGCGCGCCTTCGAACATCACGAAGTCGCCGCGCTTACGCGCCTGATCCAGCAGATCGGAAACATCAACGACCATGCCGGTGAGGATGTCGGCAATCGCCATGACATCGTCCAGCACTTTCTGGTAGTCAACCGCTTCTGCTTTGTAGAAGTTCACCAACTGGAAGTTGTGATATTCCATCACTTCTTTCAGTTTGTCAGCGAAGGTGGCTTTATCAAACAGGTCGCCAACGCGCAGACCGCGACGAGCAACTTTATCTTCGTAAGCCGGGCCGATACCGCGACCGGTCGTACCGATAGCTTTCGCACCGCGTGCTTTCTCACGTGCGACGTCCAGCGCCACGTGATAGTCGAGGATAAGCGGGCAGGCTTCGGACAGCAGCAGACGCTCACGAACAGGGATACCACGGTCTTCCAGACCTTTCATCTCTTTCATCAGCGCAGCCGGAGACAGCACAACACCGTTACCGATGATGCTGGTTACATTCTCACGGAGAATACCTGATGGAATAAGATGGAGGACGGTTTTTTCACCGTTGATTACGAGAGTATGGCCTGCGTTATGGCCACCCTGGTAGCGCACAACATATTTAGCCCGTTCTGTCAGGAGATCGACGATCTTCCCTTTACCTTCGTCACCCCATTGGGTGCCCAGTACGACGACGTTGTTACCCATTTTTCAAAATCACCGTTTGCTTAAAAATGGATTCTACCATCGCTTTTTCAGAGTTACAGCACTTTTTGCATCCAAAATAAGGCAAATCCGACCACTTTTTGATCAGCCAATCGATTTCCTCAACATGTAGTAGATCACAATCCCTGCAACCACAAGTCCGCCGCCAAAGCGGCGCAATAAATTATCCGGTAACTGGCTCAGGCTGGCGACCATTTTGCGCCAGGCGCGAGGATAGAGCAGCGGGCCGAGCCCTTCGAGTACTAAAACCAGCGCCAGCGCCAGCCAAATGGTGGAGTTCATTATCAACCCTAATTGAAAAGTATTATCGTCGCCCTCGCGGGCGTCATCGGCCAGCATGGTGAATTCATTCACTCATTTCATATTGTCCCGTATTTCATCTTCATTATGAACTGGCAAGGTGAAACAAAATTCACAACTAATTGTATTGCTCCATATTTTTTAAATTGTAACTATGCCGTCGCGTACTACAACCCGGTACGTCTACATAATCAGGAAGATTATCATGAGAGAATTAACCGCGTTTGAAATCGAAAATGTGAGCGGCGCAGGCTGGTTGCAGGATGGCCTGGCTTCCTTAGGCAGCAAGGTCGGCGCCGCCGCATGGACGATGGGTACCGATGCCCTGAGCATCAACCTGCCGCTGATTGGCACCCTCAATCTGGCCGACCTGGCGCCAGACCTGGGCAAAACCCTGGGCGAAAGCGTTGGGTCGACTATCGGTGGCACCATCGAAAGTGCGCTGGCGAGCCTGCCGGTGATCGGTGGCCTGCTGAACAAACTGCTCGGCAACTAATTCACGCCCCCGCAGTATGAAAAAAGGCGCCTGAAACAGGCGCCTTTTCGCGTTAGCACTTCAGGCTTACACCCTATGCGGCTTATTTACGCGCCGAATCCGGTGAACGCATATAGCGGAAGAAATCACTGTCCGGGCTCAGGACCATCACATCCTGGTTGCTCTGGAAGCTCTTCTCATAGGCACGCAGGCTACGGATAAAGGAGTAGAAGCCTGGATCCTGGCTGAACGCGTCGGCAAACAGTTTTGCCGATTCAGCATCACCTTCACCACGCAGGATACGACCCTGGCGCTCGGCTTCCGCCAGCGTCTTGGTGACTTCGTAGTCTGCGGTCGCGCGCAGTTTCTCAGCTTCTTCCTGACCCTGTGAACGGTGGCGACGAGCAACCGCTTCACGCTCCGCGCGCATACGGTTATAAATCGCTTCCGACACTTCTGCCGGCAGGTTGATCTGTTTGATACGCACGTCGACAACTTCGATACCCAGCGCCGCCATACTGTTCGGGTTGATCACCTGCACTTTGCCGTTGGTTTCCGCTTCCACCCGCTCAGCGGCTTTGGCGATAGCGTCATCAGCCGCCGGGGTGCTGACCTCGTCTTCCGTGCCAGCAGAACCCGAGTTCAGCGCATCGCGCACTTCCAGCGTCAGGCGGCCACGGGAGTCGGTGACGATGTCTTTCACATCCAGACGACCAATTTCAGAACGCAGACGGTCAGAGAATTTACGCTTCAGCAGCACCTCGGCCTGGGAGACGTCGCCGCCGCCGGTTGCCAGGTAGTAACGGCTGAAGTCACTGATGCGCCACTTGATATAGGAGTCGACGATCAGGTCTTTTTTCTCTTTGGTCACAAAACGGTCAGCCTGGTTGTCCATGGTCTGGATACGCGCATCCAGCATCTTCACCGATTCGATAAACGGGATCTTGAAGTGCAGGCCCGGCGCATACACCAGCGGCTTGTTTTCGTCGTCGCGCAGAACTTTACCGAAACGCAGCGTAATCCCGCGCTCGCCTTCCTTTACGACAAAGACTGACATGTAGAGCACTACCAGCACGATGACAATGATCGCGATAACAGATTTACGCATCGTTATTCCCCCTGACGCTGGTAGTCGTTACGCTGCGCGTTAGCGCGGCGTTGGTCCATAATGCTACCCCCGGTTGAGCTCGAGGTTGATGAGGTGCTGGCGCTGCCTGTGCTGGATGCAGGTGGCAGACGCAGCAGATCGCTGGCGTCACTGCTATCGCTCTTTGCTGCCGGCGCAGCGGCGCCTTTCAGCATCTGGTCAAGCGGCAGAACCATCAGATTGCCGTTTTTGCTGTCATTGACCAGCACTTTGCGGGTGTGGCTCAGCACTTTTTCCATGGTTTCGATATACAGACGCTCGCGGGTAATTTCCGGCGCGGCTTTGTATTCCGGCAGGAGCTTAGCAAAGCGAGCCACTTCACCCTGGGCTTCCAGGACGGTCTGGGTCTTGTAGGCACGCGCCTCTTCAAGGATACGCTGCGCCTGGCCATTCGCCCGCGGCTGTACTTCGTTGGTATAAGCTTCCGCTTCACGGATGTACTGCTGCTCGTTCTCACGCGCGGCAATGGCATCGTCAAACGCCGCCTTCACCTCTTCCGGCGGACGTGCCGTCTGGAAGTTGACGTCCAGCAGGGTGATCCCCATGTTGTACGGGCGGATAGTCTCTTCCAGCTCGCGCTGGGTATCGCTACGGATCACGGTACGACCTTCGGTCAGAATGCGATCCATGGTGTATTTGCCGATCACGCCGCGCAGCGCGCTGTCAGTCGCCTGACGCAGACTGTCATCCGCGCTGGTAACGCTAAACAGATAGCGTTCCGGATCGGTGACGCGGTACTGCACGTTCATCTCAACGCGCACGACGTTTTCGTCAGAGGTCAGCATGACGCCGGAAGCGGCCAGTTCACGTACCGACTCCACGTTCACCGCCTGAACGTTATCGATAAAGGTCGGTTTCCAGTTCAGGCCTGGCTCAACCAGATGGCTGAACTTACCAAAACGGGTCACGACGCCGCGTTCGGCTTCTTTAATGGTATAAAAACCGCTGGCCGCCCAGATAATCACTGCCGCCGCGGCAACGATGCCGACAATACGCCCGCCCATCGGTCCGCGAGGGGTCTGCGCGTTATTACCACCGCCCAGTCCGCCCTTGCCGCCGCCGAGCCCGCCAAGTTTTTTACTTAACTTGCGGAAGATATCATCCAGATCCGGCGGCCCCTGCTCGCGACCACCTTTGTTGCCATTTCCCTCAGAGTTGCCGCCAGGTTTGCTGCTCCCCCACGGGTCGCGGTCCTGTCCGTTATTACCGGGCTGATTCCACGCCATGTATATGCTCCATATTTGTTTTTGATATCCCCACAGGGGTCAATATCTTCAGGCAAGCTGCAAGGTTAAACCACATAGTCAACAAGCGTTGGCTCTTGCTTACAGAGGCGCCGCCAGTCAACGATCGGCATGCGCACCTGCAGACTCACGCTGCCGTCATCCTCCATCCACTCTTTTTCTATCGCCTGAAGCTGATAGAAACGGCTTCTCAGTCGCCCTTCTTTCGGCGGTAAGCGCAGCGTATGCTGGGCCACTTCACCGGAAAGACGTTCCGTTAATGCCTGAAAAAGCAGTGGTACGCCAACCCCGGTCTGGGCTGAAAGCCAGACCCGAATCGGTTTATTTTCATCGTCGCGATCGATGCGCGGTTCAAAATCGTCAAGCATGTCGATTTTGTTCATCACCATCAGCGCGGGGATCTCATCGGCTTCAATCTCAGCGAGAACCGTATTTACCGCATCAATGTTTTCCTGCACACGGACATCCGCCGCGTCAATCACATGCAGCAGCAGCGTCGCCTGACGCGTCTCCTGCAACGTCGCTTTAAACGCGGCTACCAGATCGTGCGGCAGATGGCGAATAAAGCCGACGGTATCGGCCAGTACCGTTTCGCCGACGTCAGGGACGTCAATGCGGCGCAGCGTCGGGTCCAGGGTGGCGAACAGCTGGTTCGCGGCATAGACCTCGGCAGCGGTGATCTGGTTAAAGAGCGTTGATTTTCCGGCGTTGGTGTAGCCCACCAGCGACACGGTTGGAATATCGGCTTTCGCGCGCGACCGCCGCCCCTGCTCACGCTGTTTCTCAACTTTTTCCAGTCGCGACAGGATCTGCATGATGCGGTTACGCAATAAACGACGGTCGGTTTCGAGCTGGGTTTCACCCGGGCCACGCAAACCAATCCCGCCTTTCTGTCTTTCAAGGTGGGTCCAGCCGCGGACGAGGCGGGTTGCCATATGGCGCAACTGCGCCAGCTCAACCTGCAGTTTCCCTTCATGGGTGCGCGCGCGCTGGGCGAAAATATCTAAAATAAGACCGGTGCGATCGATAACCCGGCATTCGCACAGACGTTCCAGGTTGCGTTCTTGCGCCGGACTCAGGGCATGATCGAAGAGCACGACCGACGCGCCGGTCGCTTTAACGGCTTCCGCAATTTCGACTGCCTTACCTTCACCAACAAAATACTTCGGGTGCGGTGCTTTACGGCTACCGGTAATCACCTGCATTGCTTCGACACCGGCGGAAGAGGCCAGAGTTTCAAACTCCTGGAGATCTTCCATATCTTTGTCTTGCGAAAAATAGATGTGTACCAGTACCGCCTGCTCACCGGCGTCATAACGGTCAAACAAGCGTAAACCCCTTATAAAATACCAGCGGGGAACACAGAAAACCTGGCTCCCCGGCGTGGAAAAACAGCACTGGCCTTATTCGGCGTCGTCGCTGTCTTGTTGCGGCGCAGAAGAGCCCTGCGCGCTACCACCGTGGTGATAGTTACTGGAACCGCCGCCAGCATTATTGCTGTGGTGAGACACCGGGCGAGACGGGACAACAGTAGAAATTGCGTGCTTATAGACCATCTGGCTGACCGTGTTCTTCAACAGGATCACGAACTGATCGAAAGACTCAATTTGCCCTTGCAGCTTGATACCATTCACCAAATAAATAGAAACCGGAACGCGTTCCCGACGCAAAGCGTTCAGGAACGGATCTTGTAAAGATTGCCCCTTAGCCATTCTCTCTTTTCCTTATATGTATGCTTGTTTTGTACTCAGAACCTTACGATTCTTAAAAAAAATTACGCACGATACCGTTCAATTGTACACGTTCAGTTCTGGCTCGCACCAACAACCTGTAATACTTTGTTGAGCGCTTGTTCAGGTTGTTCACTGTCTAACCAGTGCACACCTTCCCAACCGCGCAGCCAGGTGACCTGACGTTTGGCTAATTGTCTCGTGGCGCAAACACCTCGATAAACCATCTCATCATAAGGGATCTCGCCATTGAGGTATGACCACATCTGGCGGTATCCAACACAACGGATGGAAGGCATATCCGTATGCAAATCTCCGCGGGCAAAAAGCGCCCGTACTTCTGCTTCAAAACCTGAAGCTAACATCTGATGAAAACGCTGTTCTATGCGTTGATGGAGCAGTTCACGGCTCGCCGGGGCGATGGCGAACTGATGCACCTGATATGGCAGAGCGTCTCCTGACGTTTGCGTCAGTTCCGTTAAAGTTTTACCCGAAATGAAAAAAACTTCCAGTGCCCGGGAAAGCCTTTGCGGATCATTTGGATGAATACGTGCAGCAGCCACGGGATCAATTTCCTGTAATTGCTGATGTAACGCGTTCCACCCCTGCTCTGCGGCCTGCTGCTCAATCCGCGCTCTGACCTCTGGGTCAGCCGACGGTAAGGGCGACAATCCTTCCAGCAACGCTTTGAAATACAACATCGTTCCGCCGACTAACAGCGGAATACGCCCGGCGGCGACAATATCGGCCATCGCCGCCAGCGCGTCGCGGCGAAAATCAGCCGCGGAATAGGCTTCTGCGGGATCCAAAATATCCAGCAGCCGGTGCGGCGCAGCGCTAAGCTCCGCGGCATCCGGTTTGGCAGTGCCAATATCCATTCCCCGATAAATGAGGGCGGAATCAACACTAATCAACTCTACTGGCAAAACTTTACGTAAGGCTATCGCCAGCGCGGTTTTACCTGAGGCCGTCGGGCCCATTAAAAAAATTGCCTTGGGCAGGCTCGCCTCGGTTACATCATTCATCTTTCAGGGCATTCATCGCCGAATGGAGATCTACAGGTTGTAACAGGCCGCCCGGCGGCGTTTTCACCAGCTGCGGGCAAAGACGTTCGACGTCCGCCAGCAGCGCAATCGCCTGCGCCATATTCCATGACGCCTGTTCGCTCGTCAGATTACGCGCCATCCATTGGGCGATGTTGCCGACGTCGAATGCGTTTTGCTGCGCCAGGTAGCCTATCAGTTCAGGAATCAAGATTTGTAAATTTTGTTGTCTTAAGGGTAAAGGGACCGCGCGCACCGTCACGTGCAGGGCATCGGTATGAAGCTCGATCCCCAACTGCGTCAGCGCCGACTGCGCAGCGGCCAGCGCCCGCTTCTCCCCTTCCTTGACTTTTAACCGCAACGGGATCAGCAGCGGCTGGGCACATACCGCTTCCGTACCCGGCGTCAACTGCGCCTGGCGCAGCCAGCGCTCGGCAACGGTCAACGACAGCAGCGCCAGACTGCCCTCGCGCTCCAGCAGCGCGCAATCGCCGCCGACAATCGTCAGCACTCTGCCAAAACTCTGACTGTGACCAGCCAGTTCCGCCGGGGCGGCGGACGGCTGCGCGGGTCGCGGAGCGGCGGGCGTGTCGAGCAACTGACGATAAAGCGCGCCCTGCTGCTTCTGGTAACCGGGCTGCGCATGCGGCCAGCTCGCGCCGCCAGAACTGCCGCCGGAACTGCCGCCGGAGACAGCCGGCTCACGCGACGATGTGATGCTGAATCGGGTTGCCGGTTCACGCGCTTCCGACGGCCGAGCAAACTGGTTGCCGCCTGCGGCGATGCGATTCTCCGGCATCTGGCGCGGCGTCGGCGGGTCGTCTTTTTCCGCCAGCGGCGCATCAAGCTGTTGCTGCAGCACGCTCAGTACGCCCTGGTAGATAAAGTCATGCACCAGGCGAGACTGATGGAAACGCACCTCATGCTTGGCCGGATGGACGTTCACATCCACCTGATGGGGATCGATCTCCAGATACAGCACAAACGCCGGCTGCTGATCGGCGCCCAGCTTGTCTTCACAGGCCTGGCGGATAGCATGATTGATCAGCCGGTCGCGCATCATCCGGCCGTTGACGTAACAGTACTGAATTTCCGCCAGCGCCGGGGTGGTATGGAGCGGATCGGCAACCCAGCCGCGCAGGGTCAGATCGCCATGCTGCCACTCGATCGCCAGCGCATGTTCGAGAAAAGCGGCGCCGCAAATGGTTCCCAGCCGCCGCTCCCGCTGGCCATCCTGCGCCACTGCCCGATACTGTCGTATCACCTTACCGTTATGGTTGAGGTTAATGGTGACGTCGAAGCGCGCCAGCGCAATGCGGCGCACCACCTCGTCAATGTGGCCGAACTCGGTTTTTTCGGTGCGCATAAATTTGCGCCGCGCCGGCGTGTTGTAGAACAGATCGAGGACTTCCAGGGTGGTGCCGACCGGGTGCGCCGCCGGCTTCACCGTTACCGCCTGATCGCGGCCTTCGGCATAAGCCTGCCAGGCTTCCTGCTGCTCCGCCGTGCGCGAAGTCAGCGTTAAGCGCGCCACCGAACTGATACTGGCCAGCGCTTCGCCGCGAAAGCCGAGGCTGATAATCGCCTCCAGATCGTCAAGCGAGGCGATCTTGCTGGTCGCATGACGGGCCAGGGCCAACGCCAGCTCGTCTTTTTTGATGCCACTGCCGTTATCGCGGATGCGAATGAGCTTCGCGCCGCCGCGTTCGATATCAATGTCAATCCGCGTAGCGCCAGCATCAAGGCTGTTCTCAACCAGCTCTTTCACCACCGACGCGGGCCGCTCCACCACTTCGCCGGCGGCAATCTGGTTGGCGAGCTGCGGCGGCAGAACCTGAATCGGCATCCCCTGCTCCTTAGTTAATCAACATCCCGCCTGGCGCTGCGGCGCTGGCGGTCTGCGCCGCCTCGCCGCGAGGCGCCGACTGCAGCGGATGCTGCATAAAGTAGTTGCGCAGGCCGTTATAAATCGCCTCCGCAATCTGCTCCTGGTAATCATCGCTCCCCAGCAGCCGCTCTTCACCGTTGTTACTGATAAAGCCCGTTTCCACAAGGATCGACGGGATATCCGGCGAGCGCAATACACCGAGGCTGGCATGCTCCGGGCGGCGTTTGTGCAGGTTGCCAATGCGCTGCAGCTGGCTCAGCACGTTGGTCGCCACATCGTAGCCGACGCGCTGGGAATGACCGAACTGCAGATCCAGCACCGCCTGGCTCAGGTAGGGGTCGGCCTGGCTGTTCGCCAGCACGTCGCCTGCCCCGCCGAGCAGTTCAGACTGCTTCTCATGCTGCTCGAGCCAACCGGCCATTTCGCTGTTGGCGCGACGGTTCGAGAGCACCCACACCGAGGCGCCGGTCGCATCGCGGTTTGGCGCGGCATCAGCATGGATAGAGACGAGGAAGTTGGCGTTTTGCTTACGCGCTACGTCAGAGCGGCCCATCACCGAAATAAAGTAATCTCCGTCGCGGGTCAGCACCGGCTTAAACTGCGGATCGGCGTTCAGTAACGCCCGCAGCTTGCGCGCGATAGCGATAGTGACGTTCTTCTCTTTGGTGCCATTCGGACCAATTGCGCCAGGATCCTGACCGCCGTGTCCGGCATCGATGGCGATAATCACCTTATCATCCGCCGACACCGTACGGGCCGCCGGGCGAGTCACGGTCTGATTGTTGGTCATCGCCGGCTGGGAGGAGGTCATCGCCGTCTGCCGTTCATGACCCGACGAGCTGAACGGGTTACGCCCTGACGTCGCCGTCCGGGAAGGCATCACTGGCGGCGGGTCAGCCCGTTTCACCACCACAGGCGGCGGTGGCGGTGGCGGCGGTGCGTCGGCGTTGATGGTAAAGACCACCGTGTAATTCGCCCCGTTCTGCTGCTTCACCGCTCGCGTTTTACCATCTTCCGTCAAATCCACCAGCAGACGCAGCGTCTGCGTATCCTGCGGCGTACCGGCGCGAATACTCTTCACCAGGTTGCTGCCGCTAAACTGCAGCGGTAGTCCCTGCAATACGCCGGTCTGCTTGATATCCAGCGCGACCAGACGTTTACCCTGTGGGGTAAAGGAGTACTCCGGCTCACCGACAAAACTTAGGGTAATACGGGCCTGCTGGTCTCCGTTGGAGACCTGGATATCGGATAAACTCGCCGCAGTGGCGTGAAGACTCGAGAGCATTAGCGCAGCGGCAAGCCAGGTGGTTATGCGATACTTCATCCCGTCATCCTTCAGGCTAAATGGCTAAACGCGCCAGTAAAGATTCACCCCGTGAGGAGATCGCGGTAATACGCGCCTCACGCCCTTGTGCCTGGTAATCAAGGTGAATTTCAACATCCGGGTCAGGCAGGACACCTGCGCCTTGCTGCGGCCATTCCACCAGGCAGATGGCATCGTCGGCAAAATAATCACGGATCCCCATAAATTCGAGCTCCTCAGGATCCGCCAGTCGGTAGAGATCGAAGTGATATACCATCAGATTCTCGAGGGTATACGGCTCCACCAGGGTATAGGTTGGGCTTTTGACATTGCCGCGGTGACCGAGCGCCTGCAAAAATCCGCGGCTGAAGGTCGTTTTCCCCGCGCCTAAATCACCATACAGATAAATCACGGTGGCGCCGGTACAGGCCTGCGCGATGCGGTCGCCAAGGGCCAGCGTGGCCTGCTCATCGGGTAAAGGAATCACTCGGTTAATCATGGTCTACGTCAATCACATCCGGGTTAACAACACGCCTGAGCGTGGAAAAGAGATCGGTCGCCAGCATGCCGCGGGTGCCCTCGCGGGCGGCCAGTCGGTCGGCGGCGTCGCCATGAGCGACGCACCCGGCACAGGCTGCATCATACGGCGTCAGGTGCTGTCCTAACAATGCGGCAATAATGCCGGTAAGCACATCGCCCATCCCGCCGCTGGCCATCCCGGCATTGCCGGCATCGATAATGCCCATCGCCCCGCTTTCACTGGCCACCACCGTGCCCGCGCCTTTCAGCACAACCACGCCACCATACCGTTTTACCAGACGCTGCGCAGAAAGTAAGCGATCGCTTTCAATTTCTGCCACGCTGACGTTCAGCAGACGGGCCGCTTCGCCGGGGTGCGGCGTTAACACGCGATTGTGACGTTTATCGGGATTGAATGCCAGCAGGTTCAGCGCGTCGGCGTCCCAGACCATCGGTTTGTTAAAACTTTCCACCGTGCGCAGGGCGCTGCGCCCCCATTCGCGCTGCCCCAGACCCGGGCCAATCGCCACCACATCAGCCCATTCCAGCGCGGCTTTCAGGGTCTGGGGCGTCAGTTCATCTACCATTAATTCCGGCCGCACGGTGACAATGGGCGCCACGTTCTCCGGGTGAGTAAGCACTCGCACCAGCCCTGCACCGCTGCGTAGGGCCGCTTCACCGCACATACGGATAGCGCCTGCTGTGCCGCGATCGCCGCCGACAATCACCAGCTTGCCGTGATCGCCCTTATGGGAGGTGGCCCGCCGCGGCGGCAGCCAGTCGGCGAGGTGGGCGGCGCAAAACCGCGTCAGGGGAGTACTTTGCCCGGCGAGCCAGCGCTCGAGCCCAAGGGCATGATGATGGAGATGCCCGACGACATCCCGCGCCTTGCCGGTCAGCAGCCCGGGTTTGAGGGCGATAAAGGTCAGGGTGCGGTCGGCCTGAACCACTGCACCTGGGGTCGCGCCGGTCTGCGCATTCAGGCCGGAAGGGATATCCAGCGCCACCACCGGCGCCGGGTGGTGGTTCGCCTGGTGGATGAGCGCCGCGACGGGATCGCGCGGCGCACTGCGCAGACCGGTGCCGAGCAGGCCATCAATAATCAGTGAGATATCGTCGGGCCACGGGATAGTCGCCGCATGGATCACGCCGCCGGCGTTAAGCCACGCCTCCCGCGCCGCCTGCGCCTCTTCCGGCAGCGGGCTGTCACTCTCTACCGCCAGCAGCGTCACCCGCCGCCCCGCGGCCTGTGCCAGACGCGCGACAACATATCCGTCGCCGCCGTTGTTGCCATGTCCGCAGAGGATCAGCCAGTGCGCGCTGGCGGGATAAGCGCGGCTGGCCAGCTGAAAGGCCGCCTCGCCCGCGCGCTGCATCAGTTCGAACAGCGTCAGCCCCAGGCTGTCCGCCGCCTCTCGTTCGGCCAGGCGCAGCGCCTCCGCAGGCCAAATGTTGTATGGTATACTGTCAGGGTTTTTCGTCATTGTATGGTCCATCATGTCACAGCCCCTCGATCTCGTTCAGTTAGCGCAACAAATCAAACAGTGGGGCACAGAGCTCGGGTTCCAGCAGGTGGGTATCGCCGATACCGACCTCAGCGCCAGTGAACCCAAACTGCAGGCATGGCTGGATAAACAATACCACGGCGAAATGGAGTGGATGGCCCGTCACGGTATGATGCGCGCCCGTCCCCACGAACTGCTGCCCGGTACGTTACGCGTTATCAGCGTGCGGATGAACTATCTGCCCGCCAACGCCGCCTTTGCCCGCACCCTGAAAGATCCCGCACTGGGTTACGTCAGCCGTTATGCCCTCGGGCGTGATTATCATAAGCTGCTACGTAATCGCCTGAAAAAACTGGGGGAGAAGATTCAGGAACAGTGTGCTTCGCTCAATTTTAGACCTTTTGTCGATTCCGCGCCTATCCTGGAGCGGCCAATCGCAGAAAAAGCGGGCCTTGGCTGGACAGGTAAGCACTCACTTATCTTAAGCCGCGACGCGGGATCATTCTTTTTCCTCGGCGAACTGCTGATCGATCTGCCTCTACCGGTCGACAGCCCGGTTGCGGAGGAGTGCGGACGCTGCGTCGCCTGCATGACCATCTGCCCCACCGGCGCCATCGTTGAGCCCTACACCGTCGACGCCCGGCGCTGCATCTCCTATCTCACCATCGAGCTGGAAGGCGCTATCCCGGAGGAGTTCCGTCCGCTTATCGGCAACCGTATTTACGGTTGTGATGATTGTCAGCTGATCTGTCCGTGGAACCGTTTCTCACAGCTCACCGATGAAGAGGATTTCAGTCCACGCAAAGCGTTGCATGCGCCACCGCTGGTGGAGCTGTTCGCCTGGAGCGAAGCGTGGTTTCTGAAGGTAACCGAAGGGTCGGCGATTCGTCGCATTGGCCACCTGCGCTGGCTGCGCAATATCGCCGTCGCGCTGGGCAATGCGCCCTGGGATGAAGCCCATCTTCGCGCGCTGGAGAGTCGCCGGGGTGAGCACCCGCTTCTCGACGAGCACATCGAATGGGCTATCGCTGAGCAAATAAACAAGCGGAACGCCGACGCCGTCGAAGTACAACTGCCGAAAAAATTACGTCTGGTCAGGGTAGTAGAGAAAGGCTTGCCGCGCGACGCCTGATTCATTCACAGGCTGTGAATAAAATCTAAAACACATTGCGTTTCAAGGCGCAGACCGAGGTCAAGTGATCGGATTAACATTTTGAAATGAAATTTAATTGTTAAATTTCAATGATATATAAAGATACTATTTACAAAGCGAAGCATTTACGCCGTCAAAGACGGAACGACAACCTGTGGATAACTCTGTTCACAGTATTTCTGGATATCAAATGAAAATCATCCCCGGCGCTGGATTGCACTGTGGATAAATAAGAGATGGAAGAAAATTTGGAGCGGGAAACGAGACTCGAACTCGCGACCCCGACCTTGGCAAGGTCGTGC